>Ga0315289_10000040_pt1 | contig 204552 bp, 219 predicted proteins | sample YL17G11_40_MG_FD_203452 | JGI IMG/M metagenome (GOLD analysis project Ga0315289, IMG submission 203452) | Sediment microbial communities from Yellowstone Lake, YNP, Wyoming, USA - YL17G11_40 | ecosystem: Environmental > Aquatic > Freshwater > Lake > Sediment | place: USA: Wyoming | collected... | reverse complement strand
GACCTGATCAAGTAACCAAGACTCACTTAAACCCGGCTCGGTTGGTTTGACGGGCGGTGTGTGCAAGGAGCAGGGACGTATTCACCGGGCAATGCTAATGCCTGATTACTACGGATTCCGACGTCATGAGGATGAGTTGCAATCCTCAATCCGAACTAAGGCAACCTTTCGAGGTTTAGCTCCTCCTTTCGGAGTTGCATCCCATTGTAGTTGTCATTGTTGCGCGCGTGTAGCCCAAGATATCCGGGCCGTACAGACTTACCGTAGCCCGCACCTTCCTCCTCTTTACAGAGGCAGTCTCCACAGTGTGCTCGCTCATCCTTGCGGACACGTTAGCAACTGTGGATACGGGTCTCGCTCGTTGCCTGACTTAACAGGACACTTCACAGCACGAGCTGACGGTGGCCATGCAACACCTCTCGGCTCGTCAGCAAAGCCCATTAGACTGTGCTTCATCCTGCCGTCAACCTTGGTGAGATTCTCGGCGTTGAATTCGATTAAACCGCACGCCGCACCCGTTGTAGTGCTCCCCCGCCAATTCCTTTAAGTTTCAGCCTTGCGACCGTACTCCCCAGGTGGCATGCTTAATGACTTCTCTACGACACTGCGCATTCTCGAAGAATGTGCAACATCTAGCATGCAGCGTTTACGGCTAGGACTACTCGGGTATCTAATCCGGATCGCTCCCCTAGCTTTCATCCCTCACAGTCGGATCCATTCTAGCAGGATGCCTTCGCCATCGGTGGTCCTCCCAGGATTATCGCATTTTACCGCTCCCCTGGGAATACCTCCTGCCTCTCCTGGTCCCTAGTCGAGCAGTGTTTCCTGCGCGCTGTTGAGTTAAGCCCAACAATTTCACAGGAAATTTACCCGACCTGCTACGGATGCTTTAGACCAAATAATAGTGGTTCCCACTTGTGGCGCCGGGGTTACCGCGGCGGCTGGCACCGGTCTTGCCCACCACTTATTCGCCAAGATATTTGCTCTTGGCAAAAGCCTGCCCTAAGGCAAGCACTTGGAATTCCCTCGTCACGCTTTCGCGCATTGCGAAGTTTACCCGACTGCTGCACCCCGTAGGGCTGGGACCAGTATCTCAGTGTCCCTCTCAGGGCATCCTCTCTCAAGGCCCTTACCCGTCTTCGGCTTGGTGGTCGTGTAAAGCGCAAGCTTTACACCCCGTAAAGGGTAGCTTTACGCTGCATTACACCACCAACTACCTGATAGGCCGCCGACCCATCTTTAGGCGCCGTAGCTTTGGAGAAAGGGACTTTGCAGTTTTCCTTTCCCTATCCGGTATTAGCCTCAGTTTCCCGAGGGTATTCCAGACCTGAAGTGAGGTTATCGACGTGTTACTGAGCAGTTCGCCGCCGACCATCTTGCGATGGCAAGCAGACTTGCATGTCTTATTGGAATTCCAATAGCAGCAACCTCCTGCAGGATAAACAGGAATTATGCATTCACATTTATTGCAGAGGTTATAAAAGAACAGATCCATTTTCATTTCTGAAAACAAATACGTTCTTGCAAAACGAGACCTGACTTTCATCAGGAGCCTCGCCAAATAACCCACATTACGTTGTGGTCGCTTTAGCTATCGTTAACTTAACTAATTCGACTGAATTCGCTCACAAGAATTGGCTTCCATTTTGCATCGTGCTCAATAGTTAAAATCGAGCATTCATTCTTATCAAATGACTCAGCTTTCCCGAGCCTAAATCGATTTTTAATCGATCTCTTGTAGAAGCCGGAACACATAGCAGTTGCGACTGCTGGGTTTGCTGATGCAAACTTTTACCGGCACGGGAGATGATCGAACCTCTAAGAACCGGCGGGTAGCTTATAAAGCTTTTGTTTTCAGAACAAAAGCTAGTTAGCGAAGCTAACGTAGCTTGCGTTTTTGCAAAAATGCAAGCCAGTCAGCGAGTTAGGCGAGCTGACGTGGCTTTTGTTTTTAGAAGTTTTTTGATTTATCGACGAGAAACTATTTATTATATTTGTCAATCTTCAGCCCCAAATCTTTTGGCCCAAAACCTGCAGGCAGCATTTTCCTGACAGAACTTGTTACTATCTTTCCTTTGCTTCCAACCATCAGGATAACAACGTCTTTGTTGCCAATTTGCGAGAACTCGTTGATGTATTGCAGGCAAGCGCCACAGGGTTTTATCGGCTGCGGGTTTTTTGAAACAACAGCAATCGCCTTGAAAACATACTCTCCATGAGCAACAGCATGGTCAATCGCGCTTCTCTCTGCGCAGGTTCCCAATCCAGAAATCACGCTTTCTGTGTTGCAGCCCTGGTAAACATTTCCCTTCTTTGTCAGCACAGCAGCGCCGACTGGAAATTTGGAAACAGGGCAATATGCATTTTTCAGCCCCTCTCTGGCTTTCTTGATTAACAAAACCACTTCTTTTTTTGTCAACATACCAAGCTGAATACAATAGCTTTTTATATTACTTTCGTTCCTTGGCAAGCATGGCGCTTGAAGACAAATGCAAGATAAAGATGGTTTTCTTTGACATGGAAGGCCAGATTTTTGAGCCAGGGGTGGTTGCTTACAAAAAAGGAATTGCTTCAAGCGTGTGGACAGTTATCGCAAAGCACCTCGGGCCAAAGGCGCTTGCCGAGGAAGAAATTACAAAAGATAAATGGGGCAACAAAGAATATGCGAGCTATGTTGATTGGATGGAGGACACGATAAGGATTCACCAAAAATATGGGCTGACAAAAAAGTTCTTCAATAATATAATAAACAAGGTGAAATACGTCAATGGCGCAAAGGAAACAATCCAGGAGATGCGAAAGCGCGGCTACATTGTTGCTGTGATTTCAGGCGGCTTCAAGAATCTTGCAGACAGGGCAATTCTCGACTTGGGGATTCACCACGCTTTTGCAGCCTGCGAATATTTCTTTGATGAGAAAACGAAAAAGCTCAAGAGCTGGAATCTGATGCCCTGCGACTATCAAGGCAAGGTTGACTTCATGCGTCTCCTGATAAAAGAGCACGGCTTGAAGCCAGAGCAGTGCGCTTTCGTGGGTGACGGAGTTAATGACATTTCTCTTGCAAAAGAATGCTGCATCTCGATTGCTTTCAATGGCAGAAAAGAGCTTCAGGAAGTGACAACATACGCAGTCAACCAAAAAGAGAAGGACTTAAGGGGAATTTTGAAATATCTCTGAAATTCTTAAATTATTCAAGCAGCATTTACCGCGAACCTGCCTTCGCGCAAGTCCTTAAACACCATCGCAGAAATTATCCCAGCCCCCTCCTGAGTAGTCTTGAATCCATAATTGACGCCGGCGTGACGCAGTATTAAGTTTGACTTTGCAAGGTCAGCAACTAGAATATATTCACTGCGCAAAATTCTTCCGCCCTCTGTTGTAATCAACACTTCAAATCTTAAAGTTGGAGGCCAGCCGCCAAACTGCTCGATGAGTTTAAACTCAGCATCAACTATCTGCTCATTAGTTGACGGGATTCTCAAGTGCAGCAGCGAAGGTTTTATTGAACGGTCAAAGATGCTGTTGATTTCAGCGCATATTCCAGCAAGACAGTCAGCAGCCTTCGGCGCCAGGCATTTTGTCACATCATCTACAGAGGGCATAAACAAGAATTAACCGCCAGAAATTATAAATGTTTCGCGGCTGCGGCAGCTTTGTTCTCGGAACATTTTTAAACCATTAATAACACAACAAACTCATTGCCCCTGTCGTCTAGCCCGGCCAAGGATAGGGCCCTTTCGACGCGGAATTTTTTGCGACAGAAAGGCTCTGACACGGGTTCGAATCCCGTCGGGGGCATCGGTTTTTTCTGTCAGGAATATATTTATATACTGCAGAATATAGGTCATTTTTATGGGGGACTATTCGTTATTAATCATAAAGCCAGAGATCCTTTCCACAAAGAAGGAAGTTATTGCTTCTCTAGCTAGAAGAGGATACTCTGTTTTGTTTGAACAGGAATTTGACAACTGGAGAGAGTTTGCTCATGACTACCTGCCAAAAAATAAGCCTACAAAATACACTAAAGATGAGATTGATGTCTTTTTAGAGGAATACATTAAAAATCAATGGGGAAATAAATACGCTGCGCTTATTGTTCAGCACAAAGACGGCAACACACTAAATCGTTTGAGAGAAGAAAAAGGGCATTTCGGAAACTATCAAACAAAAAAAGAAGACACTTTAAGGGGAGAATTCGGGCTTGGTCCTGAAACAAATGTTAATTTCAAGAATGCACACTGTGTTTATAACGGAATTCATACTGTTGATGATGAACAGGCGCTAAAAGAGCATCTCGCTTTTCTGAATATCGCGCTATCTTATTTCATGCCTGCGAATAAGTAAATTATTTTTTCTCAGCCTTCTCAAGGCTCTGACACGGGTTCGAATCCCGTCGGGGGCATTAAACATTTTGTGCAAAACTTTATAAATCAACCAAATCAATCAAGAACAAAATGAAAAGAAGCTCAAGGCGCTGGAAGAAAAAAGGGCAGATGAGATGGAAGTGGCAGCGCAAGCGAATAAAGAAGGAAAGGAAGAAAAGAGCTGCCAGGGCTTCGAGATAAAAATAGTTCTTTGTAAATAGTTGTGAGCAATCAATTATTTAGAAAATTTATTTTTGAGTTATTGTGGCGCTAGAAAAGCGCTCTGAAGCATTGAGCTAAAAAATATTTTATTGCGGAAATGCGTAAATAATATTGACGGCTTCACTTAGGCTCCTTACAACATTTGGCACTAGCTTGCCTGCCAGCTCTTTCAAAAGTGTTTTAATTGTTTCTAGTGAAACATTCATTATGAGGGGTTTAACAAGGAAATCAGGCACGATAAAGACAAAACTAACCGTGTCCCCCCTGCCGCCATACATCATCTCATAAACAACAAGGCTGCCAGGGATGTTTTCTCCGCCTGTTAAATAGTTCGAGAGAGGAGTGGCAGGCATTGTAAAAACAACTGCTTCTCCTTCCTTTCTGTAAAAGCCGTTGTCGTTGCCATGTATGGCTCTTTGTTCAGCACCTATTTTCTCAGCAGTGCGGAAAGCAGTACCGCCAATGCCCTCAGGGTTCACAGCATTTTTATAAAATAGCACGTTGCTCTTCAGTGATATGCCACCACTAATCCAATCATCCGATCGCGAATAACTTGCTATTTGAAAAGAAAAAATCACAATGCCAACCAACGGAGATTCCAGAAGTCCATTGGGGGTAAACTTCACATCCTTCTGTGCCGAAAATAAACTAAGCGCGTCGCGATTAAGCCAGTCTGATATTCCTTTAAGGTCATTCGGTGAGAGTTTTCCTTGTTGAATCTCTTCAGTAATAATCGCAATTATCCGGTCTTTCTCAGCAGCCATATACGCCAAAGATGGTGTTGTGTATATTAATTTTTTGTTATACTGAATATACATTAAAACTACAATGGGCCCAGACGAATAAAGAAGGAAAGGAAGAAAAGAGCAGCCAGGGCTTCGAGATAAAACTAGTTTACTTTTTTTGCTCGTATTATGATGTGCGGCGGATGTGTTCTTTCATCTTTCCAGAATTTCTCATCAGGGCAGTCAGCTATTGTCGGTTCTCTTATTTCATCGACTTTAAACCCCGCATCGCTAAGAATTCTGATGTACTCTTTTGTTGGCCTCCAATAATCATAAAATTGTGCAGTCATTCCGATTAGTTGAACTTTGACTGGGGCGCCATGTTCGATTTTTTCTGGTTTCTCCCGTTTCATCGAGACATATTCGCGTCCTAATGCATCTGGATGAGGATCGCATATCACAAAGTAGCCGTTTGGTTTTAGTTTATCATAAATCTGTCGTGAAATATTTATTATCTGTTCGTCAGTTTTCATTGTGCAAAAAACAAAATTTGCCACGGCTGCATCGAGGGATTCTTTTTCAATGAAGGATATATCGTCATTTTGCACAACTCTGTAAGCAATGTTGCCGCCTTTTTCTCTCGCTTTCAGAGTTGCGTTCTCTGAACTATCAACTCCTGTTACAATGGCTCCAAGAGCATTTAATCTTCTTGAAAACTTTCCTGGACCGCATCCGTAATCGAGAATTTTTTTTCCAGCTACACCCTCTAGCAATTCTTTCACTGCCGAATACCCGAGCCTCCAATCTGTCTGGGCAGCATACAGACTATCGTATTCTTCTGCAAGCTTGTTCCACACAATTTCATTTTTCATACTTATCAGTAGTGACTTATGCGTATTTATTCATTATTTCCTCCCAAGGAGGATATTGTAGAAAGATTTATATGCGCAAAAGGGCATTTTCTGAATATGAACACAGAAACTCTGGAAGAGGTCGGATTTACAAAAGGGGAAATCAAGGTTTATTTTGCCCTTCTTGAGCTTGGCTCGTCTTCAATCGGCAATATTGCGCGCGACTCAGGAGTCACGGCAGCAAAAGTTTACCCGATTCTGGACAAGCTGATTAAGAAAGGGCTTGCGACTTACATAATAAAATCAGACACCAAATACTTTGAAGCGGCAACTCCTGAACGAATCATGGACTACCTTGATGAGCAGAAAAACAGGCTTGAAGAAAAAAGGAGCGCTCTTAAAAAAATCCTTCCAGAACTTTTGCTCAAAAAAAAATTAAAGGAGCGCCAAACTGCAACTGTCTATGAAACTTTTGATGGAATTAAAACACTTTACAATGAGATTCTTGGCAATCTTCAGAAAACCAAGCAGGATTTCATTGGTTTTGCGCTTGGAGAAGAATATCCTGCGGAAGCCAACATTTTTTTCAAGAACTATGATGCGAAAAGGAGGCAGTTGAAGATTAAAACAAAGCTTATTGGCATGGAAAGCCAGCGAAGCTTCCTTGCCAAGAACTACCCCAAAACAAGATATCTGGACATCCGTTATGTCGAACAGACAATCCCCTCTGGCATAATTATCTGGGGAAACAAGGTTGCCACGCTCATCTGGAAAGATGTCCCAACTGCTTTTGTAATCGAGTCAAAGCAGAATGCCGAAGTGTACAAAAAGTTTTTCCTTGAGCTTTGGAAGAATGCCGCGAGATGATTTCACTCAATTATTGCCGGGACTAAATGGATTTAACACATCTGGCAGTATTTTAAAGATATCGTCCACGAATTTGGGCGGAGTTCGCATCTCAATTCCCAGATTTGTTTCAAACTTCTGCATCAGATACTTGACTTTATCTTGATTTGGTCCCATCACACTCAGTATTATATTATAGTCATTGACTGGCGTAATTGGCCCTTGCGAAACAATAATAATATAGTTAAGTCCCTGTTCTGTTTCAATTAGTCCATATTTCTGCACAAAAGAATCTCCTATCGCAATCTTGGTGAATTTACCGGCATATTTTTTGGTTAACTTTTCTAACCTGCCTTCATAATTCCCGACTTTGACTTCTGTGTAAATTTCCTTGTCCATTTTATTACCCCCTATCTTAATGGGCCCAGGCGGATTCGAACCGCCGACCTCCACCTTTCCCAATCAAATTTGTAAGGGTGGCGTCATAACCGCTAGACTATGAGCCCGCTGTTTGCTTAGTTTTATTCTACTCTTAAAAAGGTTTCTTTTTGCAAGCACTGGACAAAAAACCCACTGGACAAATGGCCGCAGCGTATATAAACAAGAAAGTCCACTGAAATCAGATGGAAAAAGAGGATGCGGCGCTTCTGGAATTTTATGGGATACTTCTTGGCGACGGTTGTATCTCAGAATACATTTCTCACGGAAGGCCTGTTTACGAGATAAGAATTGAGGGGCATTCTGAAACCGATTACATCTATTTTCAAGAAACAGTAGTTCCTTTGATAAAACTCGTTTTCGGAAGAACTGTTAAAATATTTAGAAGAAGAACATTTAATGGAATTTTTGTGAGGTTCTATTTCAAAGAGCAAGCAAAGTATCTAAATGAAGTTTTTAATTTTCCTTTTGGTAAAAAAGGAGAGATTCAAATTCCCGGCTGGATATCTGGCGATTGGAACTTTCTAAAACACGTATTGAGAGGCTTCTTTGATACAGATGGTTGCATTTATTTCACAAAAAACAATTCCACGATAAGACACTATCCGATAATAGAGCTCTCAACACACAGTTCAGCGCTTGTGACTCAGTTATATGAAGCATTATCTGCGCAAGGATTTGTGGTGAAAAGAAGCTTCTATGGCGATTCTATAAAACTGCATGGCATTCAAAATATGCTTAAGTGGTTTAATGAGATCGGCTCAAGTCACATAGACAAGCATTCAAAAGTTCTCTTTTGGAAACAAAATGGTTTCTGCCCGCGAATTGACGAATTGCCTTTACCGAAAAGATTAAAAGCATTGGATATGAACTTCTCAAATGTGGGCCCGTAGCTTAGTCTGGCTATAGCGACAGTCTTATATGGCATTGCTATATACACAAATGCTTAGGCGAGCTGTAGGTCCTGAGTTCAAATCTCGGCGGGCCCACTAATTGCGCCTGTGGTTTAGTGGCAGAGCTTGCAAAACAAGCGCCAAAAATATGGCCTTGCCAAGGCTAAGATTCGGGTTCGATTCCCGGCAGGCGCATCTTTTCTTTAGGTATGAGCCTATTTTTAATCCTGTGAGCTCGCATAGCGAGCGAGCCACCCTGTGCTGAGCGAAGCGAGGCACCTTGATGCCAAACCCCAAAACCAGCACTGACAAAGCAAAACCGCAACCTTTATAAATCACCCTATACGATATGACCAACAGTATACGAGAAGTCTACTTCTAGTAGAAGTTCGGTATAACTAAACACAAAGGTGAATAAGAAAATGGCATACGGAAATTTTGGTGGCGGTGGATCGTTTGGAGAAAGACAAATGCACAAGGCAACATGCACTGCATGCGGCAAGGAATGCGAAGTCCCATTCAAACCAACTCCTGGCAAAGAAGTATTTTGCCGAGACTGCTTCCAGAAGCGCAGACGATTCTGATTAGCTTCTGTTAAGCAACTGATAATTTTTTTTATTTTTTATTATATCTTTTCTTTTTTTCACTAATTTTATTGTTTTTGCGCCCGCCTCAGGTCTTGCTTCGCAAGACTTCATTTTCTCCCCCTCATTTCAGAAGGGGGAACAAAATGAACCCGACTTTGTCGGGCGGAGACGGGCGGGTCTCTTTTTTCTTTTCTAAACTTTTATATATCCAACATCTCTTTATCGTGCATGCACGATAAAATATTCCAGATTCTGGTTGAGCAGAATGATATTGGCTGGAAGGCCATAATCTGCGACTTGGTGAAGTCAGATAATATGGACCCCTGGGACGTGGATGTTTCAATGCTTGCTGCCAGATACATTGAAAGGCTCAAGGAATACAAGTCAATGGATTTCAAGATTTCTGGAAAAGTGCTGCTTGCTGCGGCAATCCTGCTCAAAATAAAGTCAAAGCGCCTTGTTGGAGAGGACCTCAGCGAGTTTGACAGGCTTTTGTCGAGCGGAGAGATGAGCGAGGAGGAATTCTACGCAGGGCTTGGCCAGGATGCAGTTCAGCCAGGGCAGGAAAGCTACGAGCTTCTGCCCAGAACTCCGCAGCCAAGAACAAGAAAAATATCTGTTTTTGACCTTGTGCGCGCTCTTGAACAAGCTCTTGAAGTCAAGCACAGAAGGCTGCTGAGAGAGGATATTTCAGAAGAGCGCCTGATTCTCCCTGAAAAAAGGCTCGACTTGACGATCGCAATCAAGAAGATTTACAAGAGCATATTGGGTTTTTTTGTAGGCAAAAACGAAACAGTCACATTCAGCCAGCTTCTGCCGAGCCAAGATAAACTTGACAAGATTCACACTTTTGTTCCATTGCTTCATTTGTCAATGCAAAGAAAAATTGACTTGGAGCAAAAGGAGCCGTTTGGCGAGATTGGAATAAAGCTTGCAAGCGCAGCGAAGCAAGCTAGACAGCGAGCAGAGCGAGCTGGCGTAGCTGGCGAAGAAACAGTGATTTAGTTTCTATTTCTTGTTCAGCATATACATCGCTTCCAACCCGGCCTTTATGCACCTGTCGATTGAATTTGCGTATTCTTCTGGCGGCACGAACTCTCCCTTGCTTCTGTTTGCCAAAACCGCGCATATAGAACCAACGTTATAACCTAAACGCTCTCCAAGAATCCTGCATATCACGCTGGTTTCCATCTCATTGTTAATCGCGCGCATTCCCCTGACTGCTAGCTTTGCAAGAACTTCTTGAATGTCAGGAATTGCAATTTCGCTGAGCCTTCCAACACGCCTGCCTTGCGGCGCATAAAAGCCAGGAGCAGAGGTTGTTATGCCGACATAGAACCCTCTTGCCTGATTAGCTGCCAACCCTATTTTTTCACAACCTTGAATCAATGCATCGACAACTTTGGGCGTTGCCTTTGTTACATAAGGGTGCACTTTTGCAAGGGCAGTCTTTGCGAGCGCATTCCCTATTTCCTTTATCATTTTGTCTTTTGAGCGATATTGATAATATTCTCCAAGATTATCCAAGCCAATTACATACCTTGATATTGCAAGGCTTCCAACGGCAACGTCTTTCTGGGGAGAGCCGCTTGTTCCCAATCGTATGATGTTCAACGGCTCGTACTCCTTTTCCCAAACGCGCTTTTTGTGGTCGTATTCGTTCAGGGCGTGTAGCTCCGCCGCAACAATCTCTGTGTTGTCAGGCCCTATTCCTGTGCCTATTGTTGCAACCGGCAGCTTTTTGTAATGCCCGACGGCAGTCACAAACTCCCTATTCTGCTGCTCAAATTCAATCCCTTTATCATAGTATTTTGCAACCTTCTCGACTCGGTCAGGGTCGCCAACAAGAAAGACGTTCTTCGGAATATTGTCCGCTCGCTTCAGGGCAAGATGATAGAGCGTTCCATCATCTGCAATTATCAGCTCTGAACCTCGCATTCGTTTTGATACGATAGTTTCACCTTGCAGATTGCATCTGCCAATAAATATTTAAACCTTCCCCTGTTCTGTCGTCGTATGGCATTTACCAAAGCAGAGCAGCAATTCCTCAGCTGGCTTGTAAGCAGGGAGCTGATGCAATTTAAGAAGAAAGAAGGCAGGGGAGCGGTTGCAGAGTTTCCAAGGCTGCTTGCCCGTGAGGAAAAATATGAGCATTTTCTTGAGATGCTGCTGTCAAAGCTCACCGGCAAAAAGCTGAAAGGCGGGCACGAATAAAATGGAAAATCCATCAAAAAAGCAAGTTCAATCGCCAGTTATTGACGACAAGAAAAGGCAGGAGCTTAGCCAGAAATATATGGAGCTCCAGATGCTTGACAGCCAGATAAAACAGATTCAGGCCCAGGCGCAGGCCTTTGAGGCGCAGGTTATTGAGGTTGAAAAAATCTCGCAGTCGCTTGACGAGCTTGGAAACGTCAAGGCAGGCACAGAAATCTTTGTTCCAGTCGCCCAGGGAATCTTTGCAAAAGCAGAGCTGAAGGAAAACAAGGATTTGATTGTGGCAGTGGGCGGCGCTTCTGCAGTAAGCAAGCCAATCTCAGGCGTCAAGGAAATGCTGGTGAACCAGATTGTGGAGATAAGAAAATTCCAGCAGGAAATGGCCAAACAGCTCGAGAAGCTCGCTTTTGAGGCAGACAAGGTTGAGCACAGCCTGACGCACCTGCTTGAAGGCACAACGTGCGAGCATCATTAAAATGTTCAAGTTTCTCAAGGACAAGATAAAGAACGCGATTTCTATTTTTACCAAAAAGGCAGAGGAATTGCCTGCTGAGAAACTAGAAGAAGAAAAGAAAGTTGAGGAAGTTGTCGAGGAGAAGCTGGTTGTTGAGCAAAGAAAGCCAGAGCCAAAACCGAAACTAGCCGAGGTGAAGAAAGAAACGCTTTTGGAAGAGGCTGCTACTGCAATGCATACTGGTTTTGATAAGTTTAATGTTGAGAAAGAGAGAGCCGAGAAGGCAGCGATTGAGCCAGCTGAAAAAAAAGGCAGCGCAGAAACTGCTGCTTCTGCGGGTCTTTCTTTGCCAGAGCCAAAGAAAGGCTTCTTTGCGAAGCTGAAGGAGAAATTTGTCGAGGTTGTCACCACAACAAAAATTTCTGGGGAGAAATTCAACGAGCTGTTCTGGGAGCTTGAGCTCGCGATGCTTGAAAACAATGTTGCAGTCGAGGTCATCGAGAAAATAAAGGATGACCTGAAGAAAGAGCTTGTTGACAAGCCAATAACAAGGGGAAAAGTTGAAGAAAAAATTTCCTCTGCGCTCAAGGAGTCAATTACCGGGCTTTTTGATGTTGAAAAAATTGACTTGTTTGAGAGAGTGCGGGAGAAAAAGCCGTTTGTGATTTGCTTTGTTGGCATCAACGGCTCTGGAAAGACAACAACAATCGCAAAAATGGCGAGCATGCTGCAAAAGCGCGGCTTCAGCACTGTTCTCGCGGCAGCAGACACTTTCAGGGCAGCTGCGATTGACCAGCTCCAGATGCACGCTGACAAATTAAACACCAAGCTAATCAAGCAGGATTATGGCTCTGACGCAGCTGCTGTTGCATTTGACGCGATAAAACACGCGCAGGCAGCAAGAAAGGATGTTGTCTTGATTGACACCGCAGGCAGATTGCACTCAAACGTAAATCTTGTTGACGAGATGAAGAAAATAATCCGCGTTGCAAAGCCTGACTTGAAAATTTTTGTGGGAGAGGCAATAACAGGCAATGACTGCGTTGAGCAGGCAAGGAAATTTGACGAGGCAATTGGAATCGATGGCATTGTGCTTGCAAAGGCAGATGTTGATGAGAAAGGCGGAGCTGCAATCTCGGTGAGTTATGTGACAAAGAAGCCGATAATGTATTTAGGTGTTGGGCAAGGGATGGGTGATTTAAAAACATTCGACAAAAAAGAAATAGTTGATAACTTAGGTCTTGAGTAATCTCTTTCTTCTAGTAGATTTTTTCTTTTTTACATATTTTTCAAGCAATATTTGTTTCTTGGGATGGCTGAATCCAACATGCTTGTAATACTGCTCCAAATCGTTTATATCTAAATAATAAATCTTTCCACATGTCGCATTTGGGTTTAATTGAAACTTTACATCTCTCGATTTTATTTTCGAATAATTCAGAATCTGTTTGATTCCGCTAATCAAAGTATAATTTGCAGAACTGAGTCTTATTGATGAAGGGTATACCGTTCCTTCATCGTCACCAAAAGCTCTAATCCCAAAATATAAATTTCTAGCTGAAATCTGAAGAATTTTATTTGAAATGTGACTATCAAAAGTTGCGCATTTAATTTCATAAAAATTCTTTATTACTTGAGCTAGGACCCTAGGAAATTTTATAGAATCTTTTTGTTCATGTATGGGAACATCACCAAATATCCTCAAATCAGTTTTAAATTCATCTAAAAGTTTTCTACAAGTATTTCTGTAGTTTGCATTCTCGCCCTTTTTGCCAGAATAACCATCCCCCAGCAAATGAAATAATAGTCTAATCAATTCAGGAGATTCTTTTATTGGAAATTTGGGATTATTTATCGGATTTCCAGCCTGCATTCTGTGCATCAATACTTGTGGTTCTATGTTTTCCATTGAAAACTCCTTCCTGCCATCTTTAATCAAAAATTCAGATATCATTTTTAGTTTTGATAAAGGAATAAACTGCAACCGTTCCTCATTTCTTTCATAGTCTTTTTGGTTTCCATAGCGCCAAGAAGATAGTGTTGATGGGCTTACCTTGATTGTTCTAGCTAATTTATTTAAAGAACCAAATAGATTGTGCACAGCATTAAACAATTGTTGTCTATACTCGTCTTTCAAATAAACAAATGTGCTATTTGGAAAATCATTTAAGCGAATTCCTTTAAAATCTCTTCTATTTGTAAGTTCCTTAGCCCACGCTTTGCCGTATTTTTGTTTGAGAACGGGGTGGGCATTCTTAAAATATTTTCTCCTTATTTGTGTCAAAGTTCCAGAATATATGATTTCTGGCTGTTCGACATTCAAACAATTAATCACCCTGAATAAAACTTCTCTTGGCAAGTATTTGACAACAGCCCGCCTATATTTGCTTAAAGAAGAACTTGTGATCCTTAAGTAATCGCTCGCCTTGAAAAAGTCATTTTTGAATTTTTTGAGAAAATCACTAAAAATTTCTTTTTGTTTTGCCTCATCTATCTGTATTCTGATATTTTCTTGCGTTTTATGAGCAGTTAAATTCATATTTCATTCTAAGAAAAGGTTATTTAAATACGCTGCGGCTGGTTGTCCAGTGGTTGTGGGTATTGTCACGAAAATCTTCTGGGTGCCCTGTAAAAACCTTCGAAGATACACAGCAAATTTTATATACTAGTTTGAACTGGTGAAGTTTAATGGCAAAAAAGAAGGTGATTAAGCGAGACCCGATAGTTTCTGTTGTACTTGCCCTGATATTCGGCGGATTTGGAGTGCTTGGAATAGGGCATTTTTACAATGGCGAATGGGGCAGGGGGCTTATGTTCCTGCTTGGCTACTGGATTTTCTGGTTCTTTGGATACATATTCCTGAGAATGACCAACTACATAGGAATTCTTTTTGTGCTGCCAATTGCTCTTGCAGTTTATGCCTGGTCTGCAATTGACGCCTATCACAGGGCAGCTGGACTGCACAAACACGTTATTATCGGATAAGAATCAGAACAAGTTTTCTATTCATCTGTGATATTGCGCCAGCACCAACTGCGAGTGTATCGTCCCGCAGTCAGTCGCCGGGCTCTTGCATCACCTCCTCTGAGGTTATTCTAATGGGAGTTAGGTTTGTCGGGCGTCTTATACTATCAAATTCTTCCCTCAGGAACATAAATTCATCTTTCCATTCATCAAGTTCTTCGAAATCGCCTCCGTTGCTCTTTTTTCTTTGCCTAGCCAAAAAACACACCTCTTTTCGTGTGATATAATCTAGTAGAACGGGCATTTATTAATACATTATGAAGGGGCGGTCTGGAAAAAAAGTCCGCAAAGTTTATAAACAAATAAACCCGAGAGTGACAACAGATAATTAACTAACAGGGGGATGGTGAGATAAATGCCAACACTCGTTTTCAGTCCAGCGTGGTTTCATGGAGCAGACACACTGCTGGAGATTTTCTCAGGAATTGTAGCGATGCTTGTTGCAATGGCAGGATACAGGGCATACAAGCTGGCAAAAGACAAGAAATATTTCTACTTTAGCGCCGCATTTGTTTTCATAACACTCTCATTCCTTGCCAGGGCATTCACAACCCTGTATTTTGTCTTCAGCAATCTTGATAACGTTCCAGGCGCAGGAGTCGCGCAGTCTCTTGGCCAGCCATTGTTTGGAGCTGCAAATATCTTCGTGGCAGGAAGATTAGTTTATGTGCTGCTTGTGCTTTTTGCATATCTCATCCTGCTGCTTTTGTCGATGAGGCCTGCGGGCAAGCACACTGACGGGCGGCTTATTGCGTTGCTTAGCATATTTGTCATCCTGTTTTCAGTGCTTTCCTACTCAAGCGCGCTTGCATTCCATCTTGTGGCGCTGACTTTCCTTGTTTTTGTCACAGCAAACTTCCTAAACAACTACCGCAGAAAAAAATCATTGACAACGAAATTGATTTTCCTTGCTTTTGCAGCAATGACTGTCGAGTGCCTGCTCTGGCTGTTTGCGGCATACAATTCTCATTCATTTCTTGTTATGGCCGCATACCTGGCAAGGGCAATAAGCTACTTGCTACTGCTGTTTGCGCTCGTGAGGGTTTACCGCAAATGAGGATTGGCAGATGACCGCCAGAAGAAGCCAGATTGATATCGTGTTTGATATTCTGATGGCTGTTCAAGCCAAAGGCGGCAAGATAAAGCCAACCCACCTTCTTTACAAATCAAATCTCTCGCACACAAGAATGAAGAAATATGTTGACGAGCTGAAACAGAAGGGCTTGCTCGCGCAGCTTTCTGAGAGCACCAGGAAAACAGAGCGGAATTTTTTCACAATCACAGACGCCGGATTGAAGTTTCTGGTTGACTACAGGAAAGTGAAAGAGCTCACTGATGCATTCGGGCTGTGAGGCAAAAATGGAAACTGAGCAATTAATAAAACAATTCACACTTGAGGAATTGGCGAAGTTTCTGGTAAAGGCAAAAACAAACACATATGCCGCTGGAGGAAAAGAAATTGCTCCGCAGCGGCCTGGATTCAAAGAGTTGGAGTTCTCAGAAGGAGATTGGAAGTATAGGGATAGTTATGCCGGATTCTATTTTGCGCCAGGACAGGAAATTGTAAGATTCAAAGAGCAGCCCATCTGGACAATGGCATATAGCGGAGGCATGTTGCCTGAACATCACGGACATCAAGACCTTGCAAAACTGACTTTTGCATTTTTGAAAAAGGCGCTTATGCTGGTAAAAGAATCAAAACCATTCAGAGGACCTGACAAGTTTGATGAAGCCGGTTTCGCATATCTTGCTTTAAACGAAGGGGACATTACTGAATTTAAGGGAGTTGAACTAATCTGGCAAAAAGGAAATCTTGTTTTCAAGCAGAATTATATCGGTGGATTGATAGTTCCTAAATAACTATCTTCTCTCGGCGATTCCTCTCGCCAGGTGGTCCATCAGCCAGTCAACCCTGACCTCTCCGAGAATCTCGCCGCTTCGAGGGCGAACATTTACTGTCTTGTTTGCCTGCTCTTTCTCGCCAACAACCAGGATGTAATTCACCTGAGCCAGCTGCGCCTCGCGGATTTTCTTGCCAATTGATTCAGGGCGGTTATCCAGCTCTGCCCGTATCCCGGCTGCTTTCAGCGCGTTTAATATCTCAGCAGCCCATTTTTCAGATTTCTCCCCAATAGTCAGGACTCTTGCCTGCTCAGGGCTGAGCCAGAGCGGGAATTTTCCAGCATAATGCTCGATGAGAACTCCAAGCAGCCTCTCAAACGCGCCAAGTATTGTCCTGTGAATCATCACAGGCCTGTGCTTGTTTGTGCCATCCTCTGCCATATACCTCAAGTCAAATCTTTCAGGCATCTGGAAGTCAAGTTGTATTGTCGCGCACTGCCATTGCCTTCCAAAGGCATCCTTGATGTGGAAATCAATCTTCGGGCCATAGAACGCGCCCTGCCCTTCGTTCAGCATAAAAGGAATCTTGTTATTTTCAATTGCTTTTTTGAGCGCAGCCTCTGCCTTGTTCCATTGCTCAATCTTGCCCATGAACTTTTCAGGCCTTGTTGAAAGGTTTGCGTGATAGTCAAATCCAAATATCTTGTAAGCATCCTTCACAAAAGCAATCAGCGCGCCAATCTCATCTATTATCTGGCTTTCTGTGCAGAATATGTGAGCATCATCCTGGGAGAACTTTGTGACTCTTGTCAGTCCTCCGAGAACTCCGCCAAGCTCGTTCCTGTGCAAGTATGCAAAGTCAGCAATTCTCAAAGGAAGCTCCTTGTAGCTTCGCGCCCTGTTCATATATATCAGGCAGTGGCTTGGGCAATTCATTGGCTTGAGGGAATACTCTTCGTTGCCAATTTTTATCGTGAACATGTCGTCCCTGAAATGCTCCCAATGCCCGCTTGTCTCCCAAAGCTTTCTCTTGTAAAGCAGCGGAGTGATTACTTCCTGATATCCTCTTTTTTTGTACTCTTCCCTGAGATAGTTTATCAGCTCATTGTAGATTATTGTTCCTGCAGGAAGAATGAAAGGGCTTCCTGGCAAAGCAAGCTCGTGAAACATGAACAGCTCTCTTTCCTTTCCAACTTTCCTGTGGTCTCTTTTTTCTGCCTCTGCAAGCAATGCAAAATATTCCTTCTGCTCTTTCTCGGTTGGGAAAGAAATCCCGTAAACTCTTGTGAGCTGCTCGTTCTTCGCGTCTCCGCGCCAGTAAGCTCCTGCAAGTTTTGTGAGTTTGAACGCCTTGATGTAGCCAGTGCTTGGCACGTGCGGTCCCTTGCACAAGTCAACAAAGTCTCCGTTATAATACGCAGTCAGCTTGTCTCCTGCTGCCAAAAACTCATCCATCATCTCAAGCTTGAACTTGTTTTTCTTGAACAGCTTTTTTGCCTCTTCCTTGCTCAGCTCAACTTTCTCAAAAGGCAGGTTCTTTTCAATAATCTCTCGCATTCTTTTTTCAATTTTAGGAAAATCAGCAGGAGTCAGCTGCAGGTCTGCAAAATCATAGTAGAATCCTTCCTCAACAGCAGGTCCGATTGTGGGCTTTGCGTCTGGATAAAGCTCTAAAACAGCGTGGGCAAGAATGTGCGCAGTGCTGTGCCTGAATATGTCTCTTCCTTCTGGAGTGCTGAAATCAACAGCAGCTGGCTTTGCCTTCTCCTTCTTCTCCTCTTTTGCCTTTGGCATAGTTATTTGTGTTACGCCTGCGTTTAAAAAGCTTACCCAAAAACTTTATAATATTGGCGCTTATTGGCTCGTCAAGGGGGTGTTTTAAATGATCATGGTTACTGAAGCAATGAGGCAGAAGGTTCAGAACAAACGCCTAAATGTAATGCTGGAGCAGATTGCGCAGGAGCTGGCTCCAAAATATGATAATGCGCTTGTGGTAAAAAGGCACGAGGGCGACCCCTATTTCTTTGACTTTTCTGCTGACTACAAGTACATTGCAGAGAGAAAACCAGGCAAAAAATTTCTGGGGCTGTTTCCGACAGCTGACAACAATCCGCTGGTTCTTGTCGTGGAAGGATTCCCAAGAGCGCACGATGGCAAAAAGATATTGCGGGTTCAGCTGGCTGATGAGGCGCTGAGGCCAGTCGTGGAGAAATATGTCAATAACTATGCTCAAGAGTATGGAGTTACTGAAATAACGATTGAGAAATTTTCCTGGCGCTAGCAAGCTTTTGGACAAACAGCAAGCTTTTTAAACCACTCCCCTCTCTTTAATCATATTCTGGGCGTAAGCAAGCAACGCAAGCTTTGCCCGTCAGAGGCTTCGAACGAAGCGAGAAGACAATGACGGACTCGCAGTCGCAACTGCTTTGCCCATGACGTCCGCAAGGACAAACTGAGAAAGTGAACAAAGTAAACAAGGAGAATACAAACTAACCCAAAATGTCAATTTATGACGTTCCTGTAAATGAATTGATAGCAAGGCTGGCTGAAGAGCTAAAGAAAGTTGATAGCATAAAAGCTCCTGTCTGGGCAACATTTGTAAAAACCGGGATGGCAAAGGAAAGGCCTCCGACAAATAATGACTGGTGGCATTTCAGGGCAGCTTCTATCTTGAGAAAAATAATTGTTCTGGGCCCTGTTGGCGTTTCAAAATTAAGGACAAAATACGGAAGCAGGAAAAACCGAGGAGTTGCTTCTGAGCATTTCTACAGGGGCTCTGGAAATATAATCAGGAAAATTTTGCAGCAGCTTGAAAAGGCAGGATTTGCCGCGAAAGCAGAAAAAACAGACCGCAAGGGAAGAGTCGCAACTCCTGCGGGATTTGCGTTCATTGAAAAAGTCGCTTCGCAGATAATGAAAGAAAGAGGAATTGTCTTTCCTGCAAAGCCAAAAATTGAAATGAAGCCAACTGCTGCTGAAAAGCTAGCTGCAAAAAAGCCAAGGGCTCCTAGAAAGAAAAAGGCAGAGTTTAGCGAGAGCGCATTGACAGAGGCTGCAGAACAGGCAACACAGCCTGCTGCAGAGCAGCCAAAACAAGAAATTGTTCCAGAGGCAGTTTAAGATGACACGATACAAGCACCCAAGCAAGAAGAAAAGGCTTGCCAAGGCAGGACGCCAGGTAAAATGGGCTCCATTTTGGACAGTTCCAAAAATATACGGCAAGGGCAGAAGGGTGCATCCAGGAAGGCACACATTCATCAAGAGAAACTGGAGAAGAAAGAAGCTTAAAGCGTGATAAAATTCAAAATTGCAAGGTGAATAACTAAAATGCTTGAAAGAACCTACATCATTCCGCTGCGAAGAGAATGGCTCAAGGCGCCAAAGTACAGGCGAGCCAAAAAAGCAGTCACGGGAATAAAGGATTTCCTGGTCAGGCATATGAGGGCAGAGCCAGAGATGGTCAAGCTGGGGATACACCTGAATGAAGAAATTTGGAAGCACGGAATGAAAAATCCCCCTTCACGAGTCAAGGTTAATGTTGTTAAAGACGACAAGAATGTCGTGACAGCAGAGCTTTTCGGATTTGAGATGCCAAAGAAGAAAGAGGAAAAGAAAAAGAAGGAAGAGAAAGGAATGGTTGGAAAACTGGCTGAGAAACTGGCAGGAAAGGAAAAACCCGCGGCAAAGAAAGAAGAGCCAAAGAAACCAGCCGGAGTAAAGAAGCCAGAGGCAAAACTTGGCAGCAGCCAAGCTAGCAGCGAGTCAAAGCGAGCTGCTTTGCCAGCGCCTGCTGAAAATAAGCAAGAAGCAAAAAACCAGTCTCTCAACATGCTGAGAAAAAATCAGCTGCGGTGAAAACAGCGGCTGCAAAGCCAGTTGAGAAGAAAGTTTAAATAACTCGCAGAACAGCTTGTTCTAATGCACACTCATCTGCTGCCATTTGAAATTGCAAAGCGCGAAGTTCTTGTGAAGAAAGAGGCAAAGACAGACGACAGGTTTGGCTGCGCGCCTGAGAAACGCCCTATTGAGCAGATTGTGAATTATGGAATTGTCAATTTAAACAAGCCCAAGGGTCCAACCTCGCACCAGGTAAGCGAGTACGCGCAGAAAATTCTCAACATCTCAAAAGCAGGGCACTCCGGAACCTTGGATCCAGGAGTTACAGGAGTTCTTCCCATCGCCCTCGGAGTTGCCACAAAGATTGTGCAGGTTTTGCTCACAGCAGGAAAGGAGTATGTTGCGATTGCGCACATACACAAGGAAGTTCCTGCAGAGACAGTCAAAAAGGCGTTTGAAGAGCTCACTGGAAAAATAAAGCAGCTTCCTCCGATAAAGTCAGCTGTCAAGCGCCAGCTCAGGGAGAGAACAGTCTACTATGCTGATATTTTGGAGATTGAGGGAAATGATGTTCTGTTCAGGATGGGCTGCGAGGCAGGCACTTATGTCAGGAAATGGATTCACGACCTTGGCAAGCTGCTTGGAACAGGCGCGCACATGGCTGAACTGATACGAACAAAAGCAGGGCCGTTCAGCGACAACGAAATGGTGACTCTGCAGGACCTTGATGACGCTTACTGGTACTGGAAAAATGAAAAAAATGAGAAGTTCATCAGGAGCTGCATCCAGCCAGTTGAGAAAGGAGTTGCTCACCTGCCGAAAATCTGGCTTCTTGACTCTGCAATAGACTCTGTCTGCCACGGCGCCCTTCTAAATGCGCCTGGAGTGGCAAAACTCGAATCAGGAATTGCAATTGGCGACTTGGTTGCTTTGCTGTCGCTCAAAGGCGAGCTGGTGGCGATTGCAAAGGCAAAGATGTTCAGCGAGCAGATTATTGGCGCGGCAAGGGGCACTGTGGCAAAGACAGAAAGGGTTTTCATGCTGCCTGGAACTTATCCGAAGATAAGCCATGCTGCTGCGGAGAAGTAATCTATTTATAGTTATTTGGCTTCTGTATTCTCATGGGTGAGCTCGAAGATGCGCTACAAGGCAATAGTATACGAGAAAAGATAGCCAGTGGCATACCAATACATCATTCTAATGAGATAGCTCGCCTAGAAACCGAATACCAGAAGGGAGTGCTCAAAGGAGCAGAACAGATTCTTGATAAATATGTCTCAACGCATCATGAATTGATCATACAATATAAACTACAAAAAGAGTGCGCCTGGCACGCGCATATTGATTCATTAGTTGCGCTTAAACTTTTTATCGAGGATGAAAAAACAGTAGACCCTCAATTTGAGAATAATCTTCAGATAGAACAGATAAACAAGGAAGCATATTTTAGATACCTCAAAACAGGAATAGACCAGCGTCCTTTTGCAAATCAGATAGGAATTGAATGGGCCAAAGACAATGCTGCTGGTTTTCGTGATTATCTGATATTCTTGTTTTGCTTCCTTGTTGACAAAAAAGCAAGTGATTACAAGAAAATTCTTGAGTATACCGTTACGAGCCTGTGAGGATTTGAACCCCAGTCTAGCGGTCCGAAGCCGCTCGTACTATCCAAGCTATACTACAGGCCCAGTGACAGCTCTGCTGGCTTGCAGGTTTTTAAAACTATCCTGAAGATTAAAAGAATAAAACAAAAAGAAATCAATTGTTTATTGTTGTGCTTATCGTTGTTTGTGGCTGCTGCGTTTGCTGCATCTTTGCCAGGGTAATCTCTATGATGCTGACTCGCACCTGCCTTCCTTCCTTGTTCTGGAACTCTTCGCTGTCAATCCTTATTGATTTTGTTGCGACTGTTCCCTGAAGAAATCTTTTTGACGCTACTTCTGCCACATCCACTGCCCTGGAAATAAACTTTCCGCGCGCCTTTACTGTCACTTCGCTTGCGCCTTTTGCGGTGAACTGCATAACTACTCCAGTTACGTAGTTCATGAAGGGCTTTATTCCAATAAACACTGAGTTTTCATTCCCGTCTGCCATGTTGGCACCCCCGTTTTTAGTTATCTGTGTTGTTTTTAACTGAAATTAATTTTGTCCGTGTCAATTTTTGTCGCTCTCAGGCAAAATTAATTTGTCTCTGTTATAGCTGTCTTCACAAATCTTCTTTTACTTTCATAAGTCTTGTCACGTAGCCGGCAATTGCGTTTCTTATCTTCTTGCTAGGCGTCGTCATGAACTTATTGACTAGTTTCTTGTTGTCACCAAAGTCCTGCTTGAATTCTTCCTTGTGCAGGTTTACAACCTGGTGAGTCAATCTCTTTATCATCTTAGTCTTAATTCGCCCCATTGCTTTAATTTCAATATGATTGTTTATAAAGGTTACGCCTTGAAAAAGTTAAGAATCCTCTTGTCTCTGAAGTCAGGCACTGTCAAGTCAGGCTTCTCTTTTGCCAGCAGTTTTCTTGGCGTTGTTGTCAATAACGCAACTGTCCGCATCCCTGCCCTTTTCGCAGCGTCTATTCCAGCAGGGCTGTCTTCAACAACAACGCACTGGCTTGGCTTGAGTCTCAGCTTTTTCGCTGCTTTCAGGAACAAGTCAGGGTATGGCTTTATTCTCTTGACTTCCTCTTCTGTTACAAGAGCATATTTCTTCACAGGCAATTTTGCCGCCCTTACAGAAGCAGTCACATTGTTCCTGTGCCCTCCTGACGCAAAAGCGAGCTTTAATTTTTCATTTCTGGCAAACTGCACAAATTTTCTGATTCCTGCAACAGCCCTCAAGCCATCCCGCTTCACAAGGTTCTGAAACAGCTGCCTTCTTCTTGACACAAGCCTTGCAAGCTCCCTTGGCTTTATCTTTATCCTGTGGTCTTTCAACAAGGCGGCAAGAATATGCTTTGCCCCTGTGCCTATGTATTTTGAGGCGTGCTCCTTGAAGGTGTATGTTATTCCATACGGTTTGAGAACCATATTGATTGTCCTGAGATGAACCTGCTCAGAATAGACAGTGACTCCATCAACATCAAGTATGACTCCTTTTATTTTCATTTCAGCACATCTCAACCAAAATCTTGGCAGCAAGTTTTGAAGTCATTTCATTCGCATCTTTTGGCGGATTGACTTCAACAACATCCATTGCCTTGAAGTTCTTCAGCAGTTTGAGCCTTTGCAGGAAGTAAATCAGCTCTCTTGATGTCAGTCCGCCAGGCTCGATATAGCCTGTTCCAGGGGCAAACGCAGGATCAACTACATCTATGTCAACAGAAATATACAATGCGCCGAAATCTTTTGCAGCAGCCATCACAGAATCGCAGACAGCATGAATGCCTTCTGCGGCTATTTCCGTCATTGGATAATTCTTGATGCTGCGCTCGCGGATAAAATTTGCCTCTTCTTTATCAGTTGCCCTTGCTCCGACAATCACAACATTTTCAGGCTTCAAAACTTCTGAGCTAATCAGCTCTCTCAGCCAGTCCTCGTGCGTCAAAGAGCCTTTCATTTCAGGCATCAAGTCAGGATGCGCGTCAAAAACAATGATTCCAGGCTCCTTGCCCTGGCTCTTGAAGTTAGACGCAAATGCCTTGAAGCTTGGATTTGAAATAAAATGGTCTCCTCCAACGACTGCAAAATTCTCTTTTGCTTTTTTTACAGCTTCAAATATTGCTTTTGCAGTCGCGCTGATGTCTGATTTTGCAAGCTTTACCTCGTCAATTGCAAAAACCGGCAGTTTTCCACTCTCGCTCAGCCAGAATTCTTTCAGTTTAGCCTCAACTTTATCAGGAGCAAGCTCTGCGCCTTTTGCAGCAGATAATCCTCCAAGAGAAGTTGGAACTTTTATGATTTGCATTTTGAGTCAGTTAAATCCCCCACATATTCACATTTCTTCAGGCGCTTCTATGCCAAGAAGAGAAAGCCCGTTCTTCAGAACTTGTCGAGTGCAGTCAACAAGCAGCAGCCTTGCTTTCTTTGTCTGCTCGTCTTCCTCTTGCAGCACAGGCGAAGCGTGATAAAACTCGCTGAATGCCCTTGCCAGCTCCAAAAGATACTGGCAGACAATGTGCGGCTTGTAGTGAACAAGCGCTTCTGATGCCCTGTTGCCAAACTCTGCAAGAAGCCGAATGACTCTCTGCTCAGCATTGCCGCCAAGTTTTGTAAAATTAACCTTAGCATCAAGCTTTAGTTTCTGCTCTTTTGCTTTTCTCAAAATCGAGCACGCCCTTGCGTGAGTGTACTGCAGATAAGGCCCTGTGTCGCCCTCAAAATCAAGAATCTTGTCCCAGTCAAACACAACATCCTTTATCCTGTCGTTCATCAGGTCGCCAAAAATAACAGCTCCAATTGCAACCTGCTCTGCAACCTTGTCCTTGTTTTTCAGTTGCGGATTCTTGTCTTCAATCGCCTTTTTTGCCTTTGCAATTGTCTGCTTCAGGACTTCGTCCAGCTTTATTATCTCGCCTTTTCTGGTTGCCATTTTCTTTCCGCCAGAAGCAAGATAAAGCCCGAAGGGAATATGCGCAAGTTTTGCGCTGTTCCAGCTCATTTTCTCTGCGACATTGAAAACCTGCTGGAAATAAAGCGTCTGCTCTGCTCCAACAACATACAAAATTTTCTCAGGCTTGTAAGTTTCAATTCTGTATCTTATCGCAGCCAGGTCTCTTGAGGCATAAGTTGATGCTTCGTCGCTTTTTCGCAGGATGCAGGGAGGCATTCCCTCTGGCATTGGCACAATAAGAGCGCCCTGGTCAATTTTTGCAAGTTTTTTCTTTTGTATCAGCTCAATTGCATCGTCAACCTTGTCCTGATAAAATGATTCTCCATTGTAGCTGTCAAACTCAACTCCCATCAGCTTGTAGATTTTCCTGAACTCGTCAAGGCTCAGGCGCTTGAACTTGCTCCATAGCTTCAATGCCTCGGCATCGCCGCCCTCAAGCTTTTTGAACCATTGCTTTGCCTGCTCCTGCAGCTCTGGCTTTTTCTCCACTTCCCTGTTGAACCTCACATACAAGTCAAGCAGGTATTTTATCGGCTCTTTCTCAAGCTTTTTCCTGTCGCCCCAGTTCAAGTGCGCATAAATCAACGCTCCAAACTGTGTTCCCCAGTCGCCGAGATGATTCACCCTGACTGGCTTGTAGCCAAAGAACTTGTGCAGCAGGCAAATTGACTGCCCTATCACAGTGCTTCTCAGATGCCCGAAATGAAATGGCTTTCCAATGTTTGGATGGCTGTAGTCAACAACAACTGCCTTGCCTTTGCCCCAGTTTTCAGCGCTGTATTTTTCTTTCCTGCTGAAAATTTCTGCAAGCACTTTGCTGCCAAGCATTGAGCTGTTGATGAAGAAATTGACATAAGGCCCCCTTGCCTCAATCTTTGCCACGAATTCAGGCTTTTTCTTGCCCAGCTTCTTTGCCAGCTCGCTCGCAATCTGGACAGGATTTTTCTTTTGTTTCTTTGCCAGGCTAAAGCAGGGAAATGCAAAGTCGCCAAACTCCGGAACAGAAGGCGCCTCAAGAGGGATTTCCTCCCCCACTTCTTTTTTCAGCAAAGCCAAAAGCTCTTTTTCAAACATATTCTATTGCCTCGAATGGAGATTTATAATTCTTTCGTCAGTGTCACCTGTCCGCCACATGCCAAGCATGAAAGGACAGGTTGGATAATCTCAGACGAGTTTACGAGTCGGGATTATCCTCACATGCCGAAGGCATCGCTCTGCCAAATAGCTGAAAAAATAATAAAATAAATAAAAAACAAAAAAGAAATCAGCGTCTCTTCAGTAGTTTAAAGAGAACAAAGCCCACAACAACACAAATCCCAATAACCCACCAAATCCAGGTTGGTATTTGCGGGACACCTGCCTCTTTCTGCTTCTCTACAGGCGCTGTCGGCGCAACTTCAGGAGCTGGCGTCACTTCAGGCGTTGTTTCTGGCGTTGTGACCGCAGGCGCTGCTGCGCCCTTCTGCCCAATCAAGAAGTAGCTGAATCCAGAAGTTGTTGCTGTGAAGTACACATAGTCTGCGTCCTCACTAAGCACTGTTGTAGGCAGCTCATTCCACTTGTCAGTCATCCTGAATAGCGCAATCTCGCTCTTGTCGATTCCATTCTCAGTCAGCCAGCTCTTTGAAACCTTGAAGTTGATTTCTGCTGTCTTGACTGCGCTGTCAGCTATGTTTGTATTTATTATTGTAAGCACCTGGTATATCTTTGAGATAGGCGCGGTCATTGTTGTTGGCAATGAGCTAAGCTTGTTCACGTTGACTTTTGTGTTAGTGGCAGCTATTGCAAAAGTTATGTCAACTGCGCTAATTGCAATGTCTGTTGAGATAATTTTATACTCAACTGTCTCTCCTGCTAAAGCAGAAGATACTATTGCAGTTGCTCCTGCAACGCTTGTTCCTGCTGCTCCTCCGCCAGAAGTTCCTCCTCCGCCTGTGCCAGCTTTGGCGCTGACAGTATAGCTCTTTGTCGAGGTTACTGAGTTTCCTGCGCTATCTGTTGCAGTGCAGGTTGCGGTCTTTGTTCCTGTGCTGTCTGTGTCTATTCCAGTTATCGCAGTAGTCGCGCTTCCACTATTGTCAGTTGCAGCGCATGTTCCTGTCACATCATCGCCCTTCTTAGGTGTTGTGTCTGACAAGCTGAAACTTGAGATTGTTGGAGCTGTCCTGTCAACCCAGAACAATGCGCTCACAGTGTCGTTAACATGGCCAACACTGTCAGTTGTATTGATTTGCAGTGTGTAGTTTCCTTCTGCTGTTTCAGTTGCATTGAATGTTGCAGTGTAGTAGCCAGACACCAATGTCAGGTTTGTCCAGTCAGTGTGTATTGCTCCAGAACCATTTGTTATCTTGTACTGTTGCTTGACAAGAGTTCCTGCATCTGCAATGCTTGCGCTGATGGTGAAGTTTGCATTGTACCATCCGCTTGCAGTTGGCTTGTTGATTGTCACAGCAGGCGCTGTTGTGTCTATTTTTATAGTTTGATTCTTCACAGTTTCAACATTGTTCAGGCTGTCGTTTGACAGATATCTGATGTAAGATGTTCCTTCTGTTGATATCTGCACTGTCACAGGTGACGTTGCAGTTGTTGGAATGGTGCAGCTGTTTGCGGTGTCTGTGCAATAAAATATCTTATCGCACCCAACTCCTCCTGCATCTGCGCACGTTAATGTTACATTGACATATGTTGATGTTGTCCAGCTGTCAAATGTATATTCTGGTCCAGTTGATATGTTTCCTGTCGCAGTTGTTACTGGCGCTGTTGTGTCAACTGTTACATTTTTTGTGATTGTATCGTTGTAGTTTCCTACATTGTCTGTTGCATTGAATCTTAATACGCATATCCCATCTGCTAGGCATCCAAGCGAAGCAGGAGTTGCTGACACGCTATAAGTGTCTCCGCTTGCAGTCATTGATTGCGGTGTTCCTGCTGACACAGTTACCGAGTAAACTGCGTCATCATCTGTTGCATTCACAGTTATTTGCATAATGGTTGTATTTTTCAGCGGTGTTGGAGTCGCAGCTGCTGCGAAAACCGCAGGTTTTTGTGTGTCGAAGTAAATTATGAATGCTCTTGTTACACTGTCATTGGAATATCCAGCGTTGTCAGTTGCATTGATGTACAGTGTGTAGTTTCCAGCTACTGCCGCGTCAACATTAAATGTTGCAATGTAGTCATTGCTGCTGCCGCTCTGCGTAAGATTTGTCCAGTCAGGATTTGGCAATCCTGTTGTGTTTATTACCTTGTATTTCTTGGCGCTAAGCGCAGTGTTGTCTGTTATTGTTACGTTAATGGTGAAGTTTGCATTGTACTTGATTGGCGCTGCAGCTGGCTTGTTGATTGTCACAGCAGGCGCTGTTTTGTCAATTTTTATAGTTTGATTCTTGACAGTTTCAACATTATTCACGCTGTCGTTTGACAGATATCTAATGTATGATACTTCGCCTGTCGATATCTGCACTGGCACAGTGTATGTTATGTTTGGTGTGCAGATGTTTGCTGCGTCAAGGCAGTATTTTGTCACAGAGCATCCATTTGCGTCTGCGCACGCCAATGTTACATTGACATATGTCGATGATGTCCAGCTGTTGAATATGTATGCTGTTCCATTTGATATGTTTCCTGTTGCAGTTGTTACTGGCGCTGTTGTATCAACAGTTACTGTTGTTGTGGTTGTGTCATTGTAGTTTCCTAGCGCATCTGTTGCGTTGAACGTTAATATGCATACTCCGTTTGCTAAGCATCCAAGCGCCGCAGGAGTTGCTGACACGCTATAAGTGTCTCCGCTTGAAAGAGTCATTGATTGCGGTGTTCCTGCTGACACAGTTACCGAGTAAACTGAGTCATCATCTGTTGCATTAACAGTTATCAACATCGTGGTTGTATTCTTCAGCGGTGTTGGAGTCGCAGATGCTGCGAAAACCGCAGGATTTGTTTTGTCAACTGTTATGTTTGTGACTGACGCATTTGCGCATTGGTTGAGCTTGTCGCAAGCCATAAATGTCAGGTTGTAAGTTCCTCCTACCAATGTCCACACATGCGACCATGTTGGAGGCGTTACAGAATCGACAAATCCTTGAACAACTCCATCTTTATAGAAAGTGACATTGTTAACGCCAACCATTGCGTCACTCACAGTTCCTGTTATGTTATATGTTGTTCCTCCAATGATTGTATTGCTTGCCAGATTTGTTATTGCGACTGTTGGAGCAGTCGTGTCAATTGTAAATGTTACTGTGGCGCTTGCGCTGTTTCCAGCGCCGTCTCCAAAGTCCCAGGCAGTTACATTTAATGTATAGCCTGCATCGGGGAGAGTTGTCCAGTTGAATAGGCAGTTAAACTTCTCAGAACCATTTGATATTGGCGCGCAATTTGCAGCGTTTGTTTCGTTTGTAAAGTTTACTGTAGCAGTTCCAATTCTGAAAACCGCCTTGCTTATCTGTGTTATTGTTCCATTAAGAGTCACGTTAATCAGCGGAGTGTTATCTGTTGTGTTCAGTCCGCTTGTTGGCGAATGAATTGAGATTGTTGGAGTCACGTTATCAGATTCATTATATCCTGAGAAGTGGTTGACTGTAAAAGTCAGGTTGCCATCGTCTGTCCAGCTAAGGCTTGTAGCATTTCCGCCGGATCCAGCATCTGCAATAACCGCAGGCATAGACGTGAATGGCAAGTGGTATATTGTAACGCTGGCGCTTTTTGCGCTGAACGCAGCCAGTGCGGATGTATTGAAAAATATTCTAGAGTCGCCGAACTGGTTAGGCGGAGTTATGTCAATTTGCATGTTATCCGCCAACGCAGCCAGCTGTTGAGCGACTGACTGGCTTGTCATATTTAAACCTGTGAAATTAAGCAGCGCCAATCTTGTAAGCTGGCTGAACCAAGGCGGCATGCCTGTGGGATTCATATTGCATGACAAGTTTATCATTGGCGCGACAACGTAATTAACGCTGTTCATATTGGTTTCTTTGCTCAAATCAGTTGTCACAGTGTCCCATATCATGCAAGAAGGGTCTACACCTTGTAAAGGCGGCGTTGTCATGCTGTAAAGTACAACAGGAGGATTAAGTGTGTCCTGTCCGGTTAAATGATTATTTGCATAATCACCACCTAATACAGTTATGTTGAACTGTCCGAATGGTGGCTCGGTTAACGCGCTTACATTAGTGACTGTAAATGTCGTGCTCCAAAGTTGCGTTGTTGCATTGTAGGTCATGTTCACCATTGAATTTCCCGACTGAGCGCCTGCTCCATTGAGCTGTGAGAAGTTGGCAGCAACACCCCGTACTCCAGTTGCGCCATATCCTGCATCAGTTGCATTAACAATTACAGTAATTCCGTTATTCGGAGAAGTTGCAGAAACAAAATTGTCAGGCTCTCCGAGTGAAATAGAAACTATCATTGGCTGAATGTGGTCAGTGACGTTGAATGCTGGCGACAATACAGCAGAGTTGCTGGATGCGTCTGTAACATTAACATCGTACATGCCTGGCAGTACAGCAGGTATTGTTACGTTGATTAGATTTGCTGTGCCGTTTGCGTCAGTAGTGCCGCCGGTAAGCACAGTTGCTGATGTGCTGTTGAACTTTACTGTAAGCGCGCTGGTTGGAGCAAATCCTGTGACTATTATTATTGCTGTTGAATTAATCTGCGACGAGTTTATGTTTCCTCCCTGCGGGTTTATCGACACAACGTTCGGCAGGATAGTCAACGATGCGTTGCCGTTATAGGCCAGCTGACCGTTGTTGCTGCCTGCTATCTTCGGGCCAACAGAGATTGGCGTGATTTGAACCGTAGCGTTCCATGTTCCGCTCGCGCTTGCATTTACTCTTCCCTGGCTGCTCTGGGCAGTTCCATCAACTGCAGTCATTGGGAAAACTGTTCCGCTGATGTTCAAATAAATATCAGGCAAGTTGGCCGGGAATGCTGTGCCGCTCACTTTAATAGTATCTCCAACCTTGGCAGTAGAAGCATTCAGAGTCATAGAAACATTATACTTCAAGGTTGTTTGTGATGATGTAAAATTGACTTGGTTCTGAGCATTAGAGGCAGGCACGACTCCGCCCATGCTGCTGATATAGAATCCACTTTTTGATGCTGTGAGAGTGACTGGAGAAGCGCCTGGTGAGGCAGGGATGTATGCCATTCCGCCATTGTAAGCAACTGTGCCGCTTGAGGAAGTTATTGTAACATCAGCGCCATCCATTGTATGTGGAGCGCCAAGCTCGTCTACAACAGAAGTGACTTTGACTGTGTATTGGACTGTCGTAGATAAATCAGTAGAGGGGTCAGAAGCAGCAGTATAAGTTCCTGCAGATGCAGTTGTGTTTGTGACATAGCCGTCTTTCGAAACTCTTAGGTTAACCGCGTCTGTATCATTGCAATCAGATGCTGCTTGGGGGGCTGCCTGCACGATTCCGCTGGCATTAGTGACCGGGCTTCCGGTGAGCTGTGTATATGCGCCGCCAGTGCATTGAATTTCTACGGTAGCGCCTGACAGCGCTCCGCCTAGTTCATTAGTGGCAGTAACTTTTATGTCGCCTGCAGTTGCTGCGACAATTGTGGCAGACAACAGAAATGACAGAATAATTATTGGCAACAATATAACTGTAGTTTGTTTATTCATTTTACTCCCCCCTTTGATTGCGATTGTTTGTTCGATTCAGTTTAAAAAGATTCATTATCACTTGTCAGTTAGCACAACAGAAAGCTTTTTATAGCTTGTTTTGCTCTGCTTGAGAATGGGGGAAGGCGGAATAAACAAAGACAAGGAGTTCCTTGGAATGACCCTTGACGCTTACGTTGCCCTTTTGGCAGAAAAGCGCAGTGATAGAACTGACTTTCCTTCGTGGGAAGAGCAAAACTGCTACAGATGCGGCGGCAAACTCACTGCTGCCGACGGCACAAGGGTGCCTGACTTCGGAAAAGGCAAAAGAATAATCGGAATGTTTTATGCGCACAGCGGCGCGTGCCCAAAAAAGGATTATCGTGGATGAAGACAGGAGCTGAAAATGAAATGCAAAACAGGATGCACATGCAAGAGATGCGGTTGTAATGTCAAGAGCTATTCTCCGATGAGAAAATGGTGCGCTGAGTGCCGAAGGCTTGTCGGATTAGAGCAGGCAAAGCAGAGAAAGGTTAATGGAAGGAATGGAATGAAATAAAATGGCAGCATCGCATGAAAATAAGATCGGGCAATACTATCTGAAAAGATTGGATATTAACACTCTTGAAAATTTGGTGAATCAAATTTGTCCAGCCTGCAAGAACTATGTCCAAAAACTTGACTACGTTTATCTTGTTTGCAGCGAATATCTTAAGGTTTATCGCAAGTGGAAAGGCGATTTAGAGAAGATAAACAAAGCAAAGCTTGAGATGTCGGCATTAAATTCCCGTTACGAAAATCACAGAGCCAAAACTGCCATGGTGTTGAGGAGCTACCTCGCCGTTGCAAAAAAAGCAGCAAAAATCAGCCATACAAGGGCGATAGCCTATTGTGCAGGAGCCTTGAAGACAATAGAAAGCTCTCCTGTAAAACGCAACAAAGAGCTTAATCAACTGCATACTTTAACAAGATGGCTTCATATCAACGGACCTAACCTTGACGAGGACTAAATTTTAAATACTCTCTCTTCCTCTTGCGTGATATGACATCAATCCACATAAGAACATTTGGCTGCTCTGCCAATTTTTCTGATTCAGAGGCAATGGCTGGCTTGCTGAGGCAGGCGCAGTTTGAAATTGTAGGCAATCCTGATGACGCGTTTCTGGTTGTTTTGAATCTCTGCACTGTGAAGGGAAGCGCTGTTGCGCTGAAAAGAGTCCGTCAGTTCAGGGAGGAATTTCCTCACAAGAAGCTTGTAGTCACAGGATGCATTTCAAAGGATTTAGTCAAGCCGCTGAGAGAGCTTGTTCCTGATGCATCGCTTGTAAGCACGCACAGCATACGAGAAATTGCTTCTGCTGTTGAAGAGACGCTGCACGATAATCCTATTTTCATGCTGAAAAAGAAAAGCAAAGGCTGGCCTAAAATAAACATGCCTAAAGTCAGGAAGAACCCAATTGTGGGAATTGTTCCAATTGCCTCCGGCTGCCTTGGCGGATGTTCATATTGCTCTGTCAGGATGATAAAAGGCAGGCTGAACTCGTATCCTGCTGAGTGCATTGTTGAAGAAGTCAGGCAGTGCGTTGCTGACGGATGCAGGGAAATCTGGATTACAGGCCAAGATACAGGGTGCTATGGAATGGACTTGAAGCCAAAGTCAAGCCTTCCTGAGCTTTTGAAGCAGGTTCTTGCTGTCAAAGGCGACTTCTTTGTTAGATTGGGAATGGCAAATCCTAATTTTGTCCTGAAAATGACTGACGAGCTTGTTGAAATTTACAAAAATCCAAAAATGTTCAAGTTCCTGCACATTCCAGTGCAGTCAGGCAGTGATGAAATCCTGAAAACAATGAACCGCCCTTACACTGTTGATGAGTTCAGGCAGATTGTAAAAAGATTCAAGAAGGAAATTCCAGAAATGACGTTCTCGACAGATATTATCTGCGGATTTCCCAACGAAACAAAAGAGCAGTTCATGCAAAGCGTTGCTCTTGTGAAAGAAATAATGCCTGATGTTCTTAATATATCACGATTTGTTCCGAGAAGAGGAACTCTCGCCGCAAAAATGGAGGGGCAGCTGCAAATCAGCGAGAAAAAAGAGCGCTCAGCATACCTTGCAGAAGTCCACAAATGGGTTGCGTTTGAACGCAATCGTCTTTGGAGAAACTGGAAAGGGGAGATTATTATTGACGAGATTTCCGCAAAAAATAACGCAATTTTTGGCAGGAACTCTGCTTACAAGATATTCACAGCAGAGGGAAATTTCAAGCTGGGGCAGAAAATCAACGTGAAAGTTGTGTCAATGTCGCCGCATTGCCTGATTGCTCAAACTCTTGAATAATGCGCTTTCTTTTTTGGCAGGGGTTTGCCAACATAATGCGGGTATTGTCTTTGGACTATTCCCAAATTTGCCATACCGTAGTCATTGACTGCGCTTACCAGCAAACTTTTCATTTTTGCCCTGACTTCTTTTAGTTTGCCCTGCTCGCCGAGAGTCGCAAGGTGGGCATAAAAACCCGCATCCTCCCTGATTGATTGGGCTCCTTGGCCGTCTATTAATTCGCTCGCATTGCTTGCATCTGCTATATGAGGCGCCACTTTCTTGTTATACGCGTCTACTAGGTTTTTCTCCTGCTCAGCGAGGTCGCTCAATTCAAACAAAACTGCTTTTTGTTTTTCTGTTGCGGTTTTAATAAAATCATCAACAGTAACTGTCGTAACTGTTTTTGGCATTTGAACCCCCCCGAGCTTTGTCTTTGTTTATGACTAAATTCCAGATATTTAAAACTTTGTGTATGGGCGACTTAGGGCAGAAAGTGAATGTTAAATTTCTTAACCCCCCGGCAAGATATCTGCTTGCGCAGCCGCTTTGAGAGCCGGCATTCAGCAGTCATTCAAATAGTCATTCCTTCTCAGTGGTTACTTTAGAAAGGTTTAAATACCGCCAAAACAGAAAACTAGCAATGGAAGCTTTTGAGTTTGTGAATAAAAACTGTAGCCCTGCTATTTTGGAAGAGCTTGCCAGAGTCACAGGAAACCAGGTTTTCATGGATGAAAGCAGAAAAGAGCGCCCGTTTTATACATTTGAGCAGGAAAAACGCTCAGAAAACTATTATGCCAATAGAATCACTTTCATGAATGCAATCGATGTAATACGCGCAAAATTTGAGCGCGATTATATCAAGAAATTATTTGACGCAAGAAAAAAGCCAGTGAAAACAGTTTTAATTGAACTTGAGCAAACCATACACAATTGCATTAAAGACGCGCTAGCTCTGATAAATCTGAATTTTCAAAGCTTGAAAGCCCAGTATGATGCATTTGAGAGCCAGACGATGCCTTCTGAGATGAGTAGCGTAAAAAGAATCCTGCAACTCGGGCTTGATTCAATAGCTTGCAGCTACTTCAAAGAGCGCAAATTGAAATCGAACGACAAGAGCATCTGTTTGTGCGCTCCGCACGAGCTCGGACCAGTCTGCAGCCTGGTCAAAAGCAATTCATTTGACATTGGCGTTGGAATTGCGGCAGACGGAACATTTCATGCATCACTGTTTGATTTGCTGGGAGCGAAAACAATAAACATAGGGCTGTGCGGCGGCGGAAGCGAACGAACAAGGTCTGCTGAAAGAAAGTACTATCAGATTGACGATTTGAGGCAGGTCAATTCCAAGAGAGCGCTTGTCATCGAGCACGATTTCTTGACAGGAAAGACGCTGGAAAAAGCTTACCAAATGCTCAAAGAGCACAACCCTATTGAGCTGTCTTTGTATCTTGGAGCAATGTCGTTACAGAACGCTTCCAGACCAGAGCTTGCGCAGGCATTCAGCCGCATTCAGCAGCTTTATCCAAAAATTTATTTTGGGCATGACTCTGCAAGCAGATATGAACGCAGCGATGAATTTCATTCAGCAGCAAATATGATACTGAGGAAATACTATGCAAAACCAACTGCAAAAGCGCATTGAAAAAATGCTCAAGCTGGAATCAGGGCAAAAAAATATTGATGAGAGTGACAGAAAGTTGGCAATAGACCGCGCTCGTAATGCCGGAAATGCCTTTGCCGCATACCTTCGCGATTTGAAGACAGTTGAAAGATACAATCAAGACAAGCCAGAGGTTTCGGAGACAAAGGCAGCCATGCTGCGCCAGTTCATCTCTTATCACAGAGAAATAAAAACCAGCGAAATCGGCTACAGAATCAACTGCCCTGTTGCAGATTTACTCAAGGATGTTGAAGAAAATGCCGCAGAGTGGTTTGACGAAAAGCGAATCCAGGAAAGGGAGAACCACGTTGGATTTATGCTGTGGCAAAGAGTTTTTCCCAAGCTTCTCAAGAAATACCTGCAGAAATATTCCCTTGACGTTCCTTACATTGGAGTTGACGAGCCAAAGCACATCTCAAAATTCTTCGAGCTGCTCAAGCAGAAACGCTTTGACATTGCGGTCGGCATAGCAAGAGAGGCGCTTTCCTATTCTTGCCTGTTCGAGCAGCTTGGGGGCAATGTCATAAACCTGCTGATAAAAGAGGAGAAAGACAGGGAGTATTCGCCGCTTGACGACCTTGGCGCCATAAAAAACAAGCGCGTTCTCGTGCTGGAAGACGACATTGTTACTGGCAAAACTATTGAAAAGGTGCACGGCATACTGTCAGAAAACAAGCCGCGCTCGCTTGAACTCTACATTGGCAATATGCTAAGCTACAAATTCATGGAAGATGCCGCGATTAAAATCAGATGCCTTCTGCCAGACCAGATTGCGACGCTGGGCAAGCTTTTCAAAAAGACATACCTGCCTCTGGAAGAAAAAAGCAACCCTTCCTTCTTGCGACAAGGGCTTGGCTACCTGTTGAGAGATTACATCAAGAAGTGATTTGTTTCTGGCTTTGGGCTTTGTTGAAAATCTTGCCATGCTCCCGTCCGACTTCGTCGGATCGCTTTTCTCTCCCCACGCTTACCGAGGGGAGGAGAAAAGCGAGTCGTGTGATAGCACGACCGGGAGCATGGCTTAAAGCGACTTTTTCAATAGAGCCCTGGCTTTGACAAGATTTATAAAGAGTTTCTTGATTAACGAATTTGATGCCAAGAAAGAAGAAAACCGAAGAATCAGCCGAAGGAGCAATTAAACTCCCAAAAGAATTAAAGCAAACAGCTGACGCAAAGTCAGCAGCTGAAGCAAAGTCAGCAGCTGAAGCAAAGCAAGCAGCTGAAGCTCCAGCGCAGCCAGTCTCAATCCAGCCAGCGATAAACATTGGCTTGGTTGGGCACGTGGACCACGGCAAGACTACGCTAACACAGGCGCTGTCTGGAAAGTGGACAGACACGCATTCTGAGGAAATCAAGAGGGGAATTACGATTAAATTAGGTTATGCTGATGTTTCAGTTTACAAATGCGGCAGCTGCGAGGAACCTGGCAACTACAGCTTGAAAAAGAAATGCCTGAAATGCGGGAAAGAAGGAGTTCTTGATAGAAAATTCTCGCTTGTTGACGCTCCTGGGCACGAAAGCCTGATGGCGACAATGCTCTGCGGAGCGAATATTATGGACGGCGCATTGCTGCTTGTCGCTGCAAACGAGACCTGCCCCCAGCCGCAGACAAGAGAGCATCTGATGGCTTTGCAAATAATGGGGCTGAAAACAATAATTGTTGTGCAAAACAAAATTGATTTGGTGAGCGAAGAGCAGGCGATGAAAAACTATGAGCAGATTAAGGCGTTCCTGAAAGGAACCCAGTACGAAAAAGCTCCGATAGTTCCTGTCTCTGCTGTTTATTCGGTGAACATTGACGCGTTGCTCGGAGCAATTCAGGAATATTTTCCGACTCCAAAAAGAGATGTGGCCAAAGAGCCGTTGATGTTTGTGGCAAGAAGCTTTGATGTCAACAAGCCAGGAACAAAGCCAGAAAAGCTTGCAGGCGGAGTTCTGGGAGGCGCGCTGAAGCAGGGAATGCTCAAAGCAGGAGAGTCAATTGAAATACTGCCAGGCTATGAAGTTCTTGAGAAAAATCAGAAAGTGTGGAAGCCGCTGGCGACAAAAATCACGCAGCTGCACACAGGCGGGGAGACTGTTGAGCAGGTCGGGCCAGGCGGCTCTGTGGGGCTGCTTACAGAGCTTGACCCGAGCATAGTTCGAGCTGACAATCTTGTTGGCTCCGTCGTAGGCAAACCAGGAAAGCTGCCAAAAGTCTGGAGCAGCCTCAGCCTTGAAGTTCACTTGCTTGAAAGAGTTGTCGGAGCAAAAGACGAGCTTGTTGTCGAGCCAATCAAGCCAAAAGAGTTTTTGATGCTTAATGTGAATTCTGCAGCGACAGTCGGAATTGTGAAAGACATAAAGAAAACTGAAATTGTGTGCGACCTGAAGCGCCCAGTCTGCGCCGAAGCAGGCTCAAGAGTTACCATCTCAAGAAATCTTGGGCAGAGATGGAGACTGATTGGTTACGGCGTGATTAAGTGAATAACCTTAAGTAAATGACTTTAAATGAATAATATTATTTCTGTTGACAAAATTTTATAAACCAAACAACTATTTCTTGGGCAATGGGCTTGTTAAATCGTCTTTTTGCTTCATCTGAATCTGCTTCATCTGAATCGATTGCAAAAGAAATGGAAGCAGATGAAGAATCCATTCAAAAACAATGGAATGAATACCTGAATACATTAGCTCTCAAGAAAGAGCTTGTTGGCAAACTGCGTCCTGGCAGCCAGCTTCTGGCAAATTTGCAGCAGCTAAAACAACTCTTGGCTCTGGAACTGGTGGATATTGGCAGCGAAGAGAGAGAAGAAAAAGAACTGGTTGCGGATTTGGAGAGAATAAAACATGCTGAAATGATAAAAAGGCTGAATCGCCTGGATGCGTGTCTTAGATACGTTGAAACAAAATATGAGTATGTGTATAAGCTTCTTGAGCAGCTTTATGTCGCGCTGAAAACACAAGCGCAGCTTGTGGAACTGCTGCTTGCCAGCCAAACTAACGCTGAAAAACTTATTGCGCACATTGGCTCGCAATTTGAACTGGAAGAAGCGATAATAAATAAGATTAAACAAATAGAAACCTTCCACAACTTGTTTTTGGCATTAGCCAGGGGAGAGCACATTATCCGGATAATGGACGCAAAAGAACAAAAACTCCTCAAAAGAATGCAAAAAGGGCTAGCCATAAACTTATTCTCTAATGAGCTGGCAGAAGGCGTAACATACAGTTGGGCAAGGGCGGTTTTCAACCAAATCGAAGGCAAGGTTAGTGAGGTCATCGCAAATGCAATTTTTCCAGGATTTCACGAAGACATTGACTTTGAATACGTCAACAGGCCTGAATTTATTGATTTAGTGAGGCAAACAATTCAAAGCATCAGGAAAAGACCGGTTTCTGAACAGATGATTAATGTTTTTGTCAGTTTGTTCAGGGAATGGTATAATCACGGAAGAGGCGGATTGGGTTTGGTGTGATTAAATAACATCAATAATTCTAACCTGATAATTTATACTCGCTCTTGACGGTTTTTCCATCAAAAATTCTAAACGCGCGGTAAAAACTTATTTTATCGCTTGTTAGTTGGTTGTTATTTTGTAATTCCACCATTGCAGGGCCATTATCAATGCTAAGATTTCTATACGCTCTTACGAACTCTCCTTTAAGCGCAGGCGTATTTCTTCTGACAGGCAAAAATTCTACCTTTTCTCCCTTTTTTGCAGCTTTGTTAACAATATTAACCAATGATTTATACATTAAGCGTCCTATGTCCATTTAATCGCCTCCATTTAAATTCTATCTGATAAACTCATCCACCCAGACAAACCCATCCTCAGCGTGGGCGTCAACAAAAGACCTTGACCTGAGGCCAGTCACGACAATAAAAACCCGAATCTTTTTGTTCATTGCCTCGTCCAATTGCGCGCCCCAGATTATTTTTGAGTCAGGGCCCAGCTTTTCTCCAACCTTGTTAACAATCAAATTTGCCTCATCAAGGGTAAAGTCCTTTCCGCCAACAACATTCACAAGAGCTCCCTCTGCCTTGCTTAGGTCGATATCAAGCAAAGGATTGTTGAAAGCGTTTGCAACAGCTTCCTCTGCCCTGTTCTGCGAGTCAGCTTCGCCAATCGCAATCAATCCAACTCCAGAGCCTTTCATTACAGCTTTCAAATCAGCAAAATCAAGATTGACAAGCCCTGGCTTTGTGACAAGCTCAACAATTCCCTTTATCGCGTTTGCAAGAACGCTGTCAACAAGCTTGAACGCCTTCACAAGAGGCATGTCTGGAACAGTTGCAAGTAGTCTGTCATTTGGAATGACAATCAGCGAGTCTGTGAACTTTTCGAGATTGAGCAAGCCTATGTTTGCGTTGTCCTGCCTTCTTTTTCCTTCCACTGTAAATGGCAGGCTTACAACAGCAACAGTGAGTATTCCCATCTTCCTGCAGGCTTCTGCAACAATCGGAATTGCTCCTGTGCCTGTTCCGCCGCCCAAGCCGCAAGTGAGAAAAACAGCGTCAGTTCCCTGAATCGCCTTTTTCAGCTCTTCAATATTTTCAATAGCAGCCTGCTCTCCCTGAGAAGGGTCATTTCCAGCGCCAAGCCCGCGAGTCAGATTTTTTCCAATCAGAACCTTGTGGTCAGCTGCAGTGTTCAGCAAGTCCTGCGCGTCTGTGTTCACAGCAACAATCTCAACCCCTGCTATCCCAAGCTCATTAAGAGTGTCAAGGGTGTTGTTGCCTGCTCCGCCAACGCCAACAATTTTTATTCGTGTATTGTAAACTAAATTCTTTAGCTCTGAATCAGAAGGATTCTCCTTTCCGCTTTCCACCCCCTTAGGATTCATCATTAGCACCAGAATATTGGAACTCTAAAATCAAAAATGAAAGTCACTAATCATCAGTATCTACGCCGTTGTCTCCTCCGTCTTCAATGTCAACATCTTCCCAATCATCACTCATTGCGCACCTCCCTAGTTGCCTAGGCAGATGCCTTCATTTATGTTCATATTTATAAACTTTTTTGCTCAAAAATACTCAGCTCTGCCTGAACGCGCAAAAATCAAAGAAAATAAAAGAAATTAAAAAAAGGCAATAAGCGATAAGTGTTTGCTCTTACGCCTTTCCTATAATCCTGAAGACCTTGGTGCCGCAGAATGGGCATTCACCCTTTGCTGCCTTCATCTTGTTCTTCATAATAACTTCTTTTGGATTTTTCATTTCAACTTCTTTTTTGCACTTCATGCATCTTCCTTTAACCATTGTGAATCACCCCGTGTTGTAAACTCTTAATTAAACTGTTAACTGAAGTTCTGCGCATTTGTTTATAAATCTTGCGAATTCTGAGAGTGAACAGGCGTTATAGCGGCTAAAACTGGAAAAAAATGGGTTTAATCAGCCAAGCTTCTTGTGCTTTAGAAGCTTCTTCACTACAATTTCTACCTTATTATAGAAGATAAAAGCCAGCAGCGAACTTACCAGATATACGCTCCAAAGAATAATTACTTGAACATTGTCGCCTATGCCAAATGCAATGTCAAGGATTAACCCAACTACAATCATAACAGGCAATGTAAATACAAATCCCACACTCAAAGCAACGATTATTTTGCCAACAATTGGCACTCCCTTGAACAGATGCGCGATTAGTCTTAGTATAGCGGACATTTTAGTCAACAAAAATATTGTGCTTCTCTTCGCCAGCCAGCTCTGAAAGAATTCGCTTTGCTATTGCCTTCACAGGGTCTGGCATCAGCTTTATCCTGTCTTTTAAGTCTTTAAACGAGCTAAAAGGCTTTTCTGCTCGCTTCTCCAGAATCTCCCACATATGCTTTTTTCCCATTCCAGGAATAAGCTCAAGCTGGTGCATCCTTGTAGTCAGCGGTTGCGAGAGGTTGAAGAACTGGACAAACCTTGCTTCATTCTTTGCCACCAGGTCATTAACCACAAAGTCAAGCTCTGCCTTTGCAGTTGAAGTCAGCTTGTCAACAGCAAGCCTTCCCATTATATGATGAATCTTGTCCCTTTTTCCTTCACCAATGTAAACCTCTTCAAGAGGCTGGACAAAAACATCCTTCTTTGGAGCAAGCTCGAGCAAAGTGAACTTTGACTTGCCAATTGCCTGCACAACAGCGCTCTTGAGATAGCTTGGCCTTGAGTCAAATGGATAGCCATTTGGCAGGAAATCAAGAACTATCGCGCCCTCTTCCCTGCTCTTGTCATCTATCGTCGGCTTCTGTGCGCCAGGCGCTGCCATTGTTTCTGTTTTTTGGGTTTCCATTTTCTTGTAGTGTGATGCTAAAGCACCGAGATATTTAAAGTTTAGCTCGGAGAAAGCGAAGCGTTGTACTCTGCCACAACAGCGGCTATTTTCTTGATGCTTTCTGCGCTGACCGTAACAACATAGCCCTGCAAAACTGCCTTTAGCTCACTCTCGTTCGCGGGCATGATGTCAATTATCTTGCAGATGTGCTGCTCCTTTAGCCTTGGAATGCTGAGTTTCATAATCTTGTCAAACAGCTCTTTTGCCTTCTTTGGCTCCAGCTGGGCAGTCTGGTTAAGGTAGTCTTCTGTCCTTGTGGCTCTTGTGCTAAGCCCTGCCATTTTCTCTTTTATCCTTGCCAACTCCTGCCTTACTTCAACAGCAGTGACTGGCTTCTCGCTAACAACATTCGGCTTCATTTTAACACCCTCCTGAGATGAATCGGGTGGACTACAAGCATCTTCTTTATTCCCTTGTCATCAATCGTAAGCTCGTAGCATCCCCCTCTTTTTTCCTTTATGATCGCCATCCTGCCGTGATATCTTGGAAAATACATTCCTTTCTGGAAGCCTGGCTCTGCAACAAGGCAGACTTTTTCGCCTGGCTTGAACTCTGCGAAGTAGTTTGCCAGGCAGAGTTTGCCCTTTGTCCGCACATTTTTGCGCATAGACTTCCTGGTCTTTCGCCTCAAACCACCCATTCGCTTAGCCATGCCGCTGGTAAACTGGCAACGCTTTAAAAAGCTTTTCGTTAGAACGATACCATTCCGCAGTTAAACAAACCATAAGATTTAAATATATCAAGAGTTCTCGTGAGAAAATAAGAAATTTGATAAGATATCAATCACATTCAAAGGAGGAAAAAAACATGGCGAGCTTTCTCTCAAAAATAAAGGAAAAGTTTACAGGACCAAAGTATGAGGAATTTGGAGAAGAAGAAGGATATGTTGAGCTGGACAATGAAGGCGAGGAAAAGTCAAAGATTGTCATAAGGCCGTTTGTTCTTGAAGAGTTTGAGGATGTCAAGCCTATTCTGGACGCGCTAAGAGAGGGCTTTACAGTCGCATTAGTGAACATACGCCCATTGAAAGAAAAGGACATTGTTGAGCTCAAGAGGGCAATCAACAAGCTCAAGAAGACAGCTGACGCCATTGAAGGCGAGATAGCTGGCTTTGGCGAGGACTACATTGTCGCGACTCCTTCGTTTGCAACCATTTACAGGAGCAAGCAGACAAAGGAAGTCAGGGAAGAGTCTGAAGAGTAAATCTCCAGAATTTTTTAATTTTAATCTCTCTTTCTTTATTTTTAGTTTGTCTCTTTTTCATTTTCTTTGTTTCTAAAGTTTCGCAACTTCGTGCCTTCGGCATAGACACTCCTCACTCGCTCGCCTTCGCTCAACGCTCACTTTCGTGAGCTTTTCGTTCGTCTACGGCTCACGAATTCGTCGAAAATCATAATTTTCAAAACTTTTTTAAACCAGCCAAGCTATCCCTTCTTGATGGCAAAAGGGGAAAAACAAACCAATCCAAAGCAGATGGCTGTCCTCAAGGGAAATCCCTGCCCTGTCTGCAATAAAAAAACCCTGACTCTCACTGAATCAGAAACTGAAGTTCCTTATTTCGGCAGGATTTATCTGTTCTCGATGATTTGCGAGTCGTGCAACTATCACAAGTCAGATGTCGAGGCAGCTGAGCAGCACGAGCCCGAAAAATACACATTTGAAATTTCCGGCCCAGAGGACTTGAAAGTTCGCGTAGTCAAGAGTTCAGAAGCAACTGTGAAGATTCCTTACATTGGCGATATTTCTCCTGGGCCTAGCGCAGAGGGCTACGTGACCAATGTTGAGGGGATTTTTGCAAGGATAAAGGAGCAGGTCCAGCATCTCGCAAACAGCGAGGAGGATGATAACGCAAAGCAGAAGGCAAAAAACCTGCTCAAAAAACTGCAAAAAATAATGCTGGGCTGGGAAAAGGCGAAAATAATAATTGAAGACCCGACTGGAAACTCGGCGATTATTTCTGAGAAGGCTGTGAAATCAAAGCTGTAAATTTATATACGCCGCTTTCAATACGCATCTCAAAAGAGGGAACAGATGTTATTCAGCGCAGCCAAACTAAGGGACATCCAGGACAAGTTTGCAAGAGATGTTGTTCTTGAAGATGCAATCTCGCTTGACAAAGTCAAAAAGATAGCTGGTTTTGACGTCGCAGTGCACGGAAAGCAGCTTATTTGCGGAGTTGCTGTGCTAAGCTACCCGAAGCTTGAGCTTGTTGAGAAAAGGGTTCTTGTTAAGAAAGAGCCAATGCCTTATATTCCAACTTTGCTTGCCTTTCGCGAAGGTCCGCTTATTCTGGAGAGCTACTACAATCTTGAAAGCGAGCCAGATGTCATAATGGTTGACGGGCACGGAATCGCGCATCCGTTCAAGGCAGGGCTGGCTTGTTATGTTGGAGTAGAGCTTGCAAAGCCCACAATAGGAGTGGCAAAGTCGCTTCTTGTTGGCGAGCAAAAAGATGGCGACATTGTTTTTGAAGGCGAGGTTGTGGGCAAGGCAGTGAAGACAAGAGAATTTGCAAGGCCTGTCTTCGTTAGCCCTGGGAATATGATTTCAATTGAGACTGCCGCAGAGCTTGTCAAGAAATGCATCCAGCCTCCGCACAAACTTCCTGAGCCGATTCATCTTGCGCACAGGCTTGCTGACGCAAAGAGGGATGAGCTTGCTGCTGATAAGGCAAACTAAACCACTAAAAAGTCATCACTTCTGAATAGTAAAGTTTAAATAGCTGCAATCTGATTTCCGGTGTGGTAATTATGGCAACACAAATTCAAAGCAGCAGAGCATTTGAAAGCATATTTGAACAGTTTAGTCCTGGCCAAAGAAAGCTGATAATTGCTAATGTGGGCGCCATTCAACTGACTGAAGGCTGTTCAATCGGATGCGACTTTTGCGGATTTGAAGCATCCAAAGGCGTGAGGGACTACATTCCATTTAATACATTGGAGGCACTGATTAACTCCCATAAAAAAGAGTTGCGCTGGTCTGCGCCTATACTCTATTGGGCATCTGATCCCTTTGATTACGATTTTGATGGGAAGAAGTATGCAGACATTCATAATTTATTTGCTAAGTCTTGCGGGCATAAACCATGCGTGTTCACAGCAGTGCCACGCGGAAAAGAACAGGACATACTGTCGTTTTTGCGCAAAGGCAATAAGGCGCATATTTCACATTCCCATATGAATAAGAAAAGGCTGGAGCAATATCTTGACCAATTTGGAAAATATGCTGAAATAAACTACATATCGGACAATGCTACAGTTACCGACCATTACTTTAACTCTTATGCCATATTAAAGGTAGGTGCTAAGAATAAGAATAACCTTTCTGGGATTGGGCTAGGTTGTTTCAACGGCGCCTTAATCTCGCCTGCAGGAATTTATAATGTTGTTCTAACGAAACCCACATCTAAATATCCCCAAGGCATAGTCTATACAAAAATAGAGCCGAATGATTTCAAGGTTGCAGAGTTATATTTCTCGCCATGGGACGACATCACAGGACGCTTTTTTTTGGATTTTAGGCGAGGAAGCTTACCAGTTCACTGGTTAACAACAAGCAAAGAGATGGTTTCCCAGGAAGTTAAAAAGTATTGGTATGGCGCTTTTGGAGCCATTGGCAATTTTTGTGATCTGCCAAAAACCCTGCAGCCAAATGATTTACGAGTCGAGAAGGAAGGCGGTCCTGGCGGCTACTGCGTCTATCCGCGTAAACATGGGATGCGGGAATGGACGCATCATGTCCAGAACTATGAACAAATTCGAAAATTCTTGCGTATTGGACTAGTAAATTATTTTGACATTGATACAAGCAAGTTGAAGCAGCTGAAAAAAGAAAACGCGAACAATATCAATGCCTTGAAACTACTATCAGAATGCGAACGCCTGTTCAAAAACACAGAGTTGTGGCACCAGTGCGCATACGAAGCAGTAGAACTGGCAAAAAGAAAAGAAGCGTTGGCGTCTTAGCTGGATTTTTTGCTGGCAAGCTTACTTGCAGCTCAATACAGCAAGCTTCTTCGCAATCTCGTCAACCTTCTTGTGCAGCATGTCAAGCGCTTCCTTGGGAAGGTCATACTCCTTTGCAAACACAAAAACCCAGTTGTTAAGGTCTCTGAGAGTTGCAGCAATGTCCTTCATTGCAGAAAGGTCTGGTTTTGCTTTTGGCATAATATACGTCACCTCATTTTATTCGGTGCCTAGTTTGTTCGTCATCAATATAATTTCGCTCACAAACCGTCACCTCATTTGATTTTGATTAACAGACAGCCTGCTTATTGTGCTGTATATAAATTTTGTCCCGCGAAAAATTAATAAGCCCAACCATCTCAACAGCAGCTATGGGGAACGAATTGGATGCCCAGACAGCAGAAAGAATAAGTTCTCTTGCAAAATCGCTCAAGGACCTGCACCTTGCTGCCACGATGGAAGAGGCGTATGCAAGGGCAAAGGAAATAATTATCGGAACGAAAAAAGAGCAGTCTGCTGACTTCAAGATGGAGCAGACTATCGGCGAACTGATGAACAGCGATCGGGAAGAAAAGGAGAAGCTCAAGAAAGCAGTGGGCGACCTTGAAGTTTATGAGCGCCAGGAAAAAGCAGAGGCAAAGGAGACAGAGGAGGAGATTGCAGAAGTCGAGAAGGAGCTCTCAGCAGAGCAGCGCGAAGCAGAAGAAATAGAAGAAGTTGTCGAGGAAGCTGAGAAAGTTGAGCAAGTTAGCGAAGAAAAATAGTTACGCAAAAAATTTTAATTAAACATTAAATCTGAAATATCTTTTCTTGGGCTTTACATCAGTAACATGCTTTTTTACAAGCGCGTCATAATCCCTTTTCAGGTCAAGGACAACAATAGAAGTTTCCTTTTTCGCCTTTGATTCTTCAAGCTTTTCAACTGTCTTTGCAACAACCTTTGCCCATTCGCCTGCAGGGTCTGCTATCAGATAAGCGTCAATCAGGTCTGTTTCATCAGAGCTGCTGTTGACGATATACTGCCCGTACAATGTTTCATCAAATTCCTTTTTGTCTTTTCCTTCCATTACTTCTTTTTCAAACCATTTTGTCAAAAGCTGTTCATATGGCTTTATGATTTCAATTTTCATTGAGCTTATGAAGGTTCTGACGTTTTGATAAATTGCAATGTCATCAATGCTGTCAGAAAAAAGTTTTTTGACAGGAACGCTTATTCTTCTAAGCACAGCATTTTCATCAATTTCAGGCTTTTCAACTATTGAATTATATTGTTTTTCCTCACCTGTCGCTTTTTTCTTGAAAATTTCAATGTTGCCAAGCACTGTTTCTATTCCAATCTCCTGCTTTTCCTGCTTGATGAGCTTGTCAAGATAGTTTCTGTAGTCTTCGCAAATCTGCTTGTTGCTCACAGCGCCTTCGCTTTTTGTTTCAGTCACTTTGAAACTAAGATTGCCGTAAGAATATGTTCCTGACCCTTTGTCTTTTATGCTCTCTTCAACTGCCTTGACTATTCTCTTGTCAAGCGAGCCAGCCCAGCTATTGCATCTCCTGTACCATCTGAAGCTGTTTTCAAGATCTGGTTTGTCAGCAACTCTGTAGGTGTAGACTGTCTCTTTCATAACAACCAGAATATGTTTGAGTCTATAAAAACCTTTCCAAATAATGTCATTTGTTCCTATTGAGGAGTGGTGGCTAAGAAAAGGTTTATAAACACACGAGAGCTGAAAAGCAGAGAGGTGGGTGGGTTTTGAATGGCTGAATCTGAGAGCGCGAACAATTCCAGGAACAGGACGCCTGAAGAGTTTCTGAAAAGCTATACTGCCGCAAAATCAAGGCATCCGAAAATCGCGGAAAAAATAAACCGCAATTTTAAGTCGCGTCTTGATGAAATAATACTCAATCTTGCAGAAAAAAAACAGATTGACAGGAATATGCCCTGGTTTGCAAGAGCCGCGCATCTTTTTGGGCTGAATGAAGAAAGGGAAAAACTCGACCAGGGAAACAGGGAAGTTGTCAAAAGGCTGTTCGACAGCAGAGTAGAGACGTTCAACAGAGAAAAGAGAGAAAAGGAGCGCCAGTTCCAAAACTATCTGCTCGGACAAGGGGTGCTGAGCGAGAAAATTGAGAGCGGGCTTGAGGCAATTGCTGATGAAGTAACGTTAATCACAAGGAGAATCGACATTCTTGCAAAAGACGCTAATGGCGTTAAGACGATTATTGAAACAAAAAGCGAGGACTGGGACGCGAGAAACAGCTCAAAGAGAAAAGATTTGCTTGACCAGATAGTCAGCTATCCGAATGAATACAAGACGCTGTTTCCAAATGAGAAATACAGAATGCTGCTTGTATTGCCTGAGTTCACTCTTGACCTCTACACAAGCCTGCGCGACAGAATCCGCGAGGATGCAAACATTATTGCATTTACATACTCCAAAACGCAGGATGGCAAAGATTATGTTTTCAGCAAAGTTGATTTCAATCAGTATGAAGAACTGATTGCGACAAAAATCGCAAATGGGCAGACATTCAAGCAGCAAAAGTGGCCGAAGCACGCTGCCAAAAAAGAAACTGAGGTCCCAGAAAGCTTCGTCGTTGACGATCTGATAAAAAGCGCCTCCAAGAGCTCAAAATCTTCTGCCAAGAGAAAGGAAAAGCAAGAGCCAGCCACGCCTGTGAAGCAGGCTGCGGGGCAGATTGGGAATGAGGTTCCTGATGAAATAGACGAGATGGAGCAGCTTGAAAAAGAGAATGCGAATGAATACTTCGCTGATTTTGAAAAGATATTTTCAATGCTTAATTTTGACAACATCGTCAAAAACCAACGAGAAATAGAAGAGAGCCTCGCAAAAGAGGGGCGCTCAATCGGCGATTTTTCAGTTATCCAAAACAGCGCCATAGCTTACCTGGAGAACGCTTACCAGGGCTGGAAGTTTGCGCCACTTTACGAAATGCACCTGAAAATGGCTGAAAAAACCATATCCCTTGACGGAGCCCTTTTTCCAAAGCACTGGCAGCACCTCGTGATAGACTCCCTGGAAAAGCGGGTCTTGGGTTTTATGTCGCTGAAACGCACAATCGATTCGGAGTTCAAGCGCACGCACGATTATGCAGACGCGGAGTTGAAGAAGCTCAGCGCAAAGAGGGAGCTGACAGATTCGGAAAAAAGCATCGCGAGTGACCTTGCTGAGCTAAAGCGCGCGGCTCTTCGCTGGACGTCTGACGCCACATCTTACCTTTTTGCGTCCAGGCTCGGAAGGCTTGTGCATCTTGAAAACATCTGGCCTTATGAAGAAGCCACAAACTGGCCGCTCGCTCATTACTTCCTAAACTCCGAAAGTATTGACAATGAAGAAGGTGTTTCCTTTTCTGCTCTTAAAGAGCGCGATGACAATGCGCTCAGGAAAACTCTGGACAAGGCAAGGAGCGTCTTCAAAAATGCAAAAACAATAGACATAGTCAATCTTTTTGAAAAAGACGACCCGCTGTGCGACGAGGAGCTGGAAAATTCAGCCCTGGTTGTGCTGGGGCTGACAGATGATGAGCGTGTGAGCATTGACCAGCCAATTTATGAGTCCATGCTTGAATTTAACAAGAATGAAGAGCTGGACAGGGCGCTGGGCCAGCTGAAAGAAATTCCAGATGCTTACAGGTTCTTTGGACCTGTCCCCGAGCTGCCGCAGCTTGACGGGCCAAAGGCATTTGCGATAGGCAAAGATTACTTCAGACTGCTTGAGGAATATCAAAAACTCTCAAACAGGCTGAACAAGCCTTTCTCCACTTCAGATGCGCCGTATGGGCAGGGCATTGAAAAGATGGTTGACTGGATTGAAGAAAAGGAGGAAAGCGTGCGCGAAGATGCGGTTTCGCTTGATTTATTTGCTTTGAAAGCAAGGCGCAGCAAGGCATATGAAAAGTTCAACAGCATGCGCGGCGACAGCGACGATGGCAGGATGTGCGCGACAATAGCAGACAGCATGCTGCTCCTGCTGGACATGGCGCAAACACGCTATTGGCTGGACATCCTTTCAAAGGGGAACGAGCTTGCTTTCTTTGAACCGCGAGCCGCATTGATGTACATGGTCTCTGCAAAAAGCGAATTTGGAAATGTGGTTGACCACCAGGCATTCTTTGAATTCAGGGAAGTTGAAAAGCAGATTTACAAGTCAATCGTTGACTCATGTTTCAGGGTTCGCGACAGTCCGGCGTTTTCTTCGGAAGCCGCAAAACAGACAATCGAGGATAAGCCAGGCGCGCAAATGGCAGAAATGCCGGCGATGCAGGCAGAACTGGCCGCGCAGCAGCTGCAGAAAGAGCAAAGCCAGAAATTATACGAGCTTGTGCTGCCCTCAAAATACAGGGAGTGGATATCTGACGATGCAAAAGACTATATAAAAAATTTTGTTGCAACCGACCTTACTCTTTTGAAGCTTTCAGAAGAGAAAAAAATGCAGCTTGCCGAAGAAATAAAGCACAGCAAATGGTATGCGCCTCTGCACGACAAGGAGATGCCTGATGACAAGCTCTACCTCTTCTTTGACAAGATGTTTTTGCAGATTTACAATGAAAAGAATGATGGCAAGGACAAGAGCGTGCCAACCCGTCACGAGATTGCAAAATACTTCCAGTCTGTTTGCGTTCCTGCTCTGAAACAAAAACCTTTAAATAACCAGAGCCAGTTATAAGAATCATGCCTGACCAAAAAGAGGAGATGAAAGAGGAAACTCCTTCTGAGCACAAGAAGAAGCACTCAGGCAAGACAAAAAAGATGTTTGATGAGCTAAAGGAGAAGGAGCAGAAGGAAAAAGAGGAAGCGTTCTCAGAGATGCTCAAGAAAGAGGCTGCTCCCTCTGACGAAGAAATTCCAGAAGGCGACGAGCCAGGGCACGGCGAAGAGTGCGAGCACTGCAGAAGATACTGATTAACAATTTATTGATTAAACATTAAAAGCAGCTAGTATTCAATCCCCTTTCTTGCCTTGATGCTCTTTGGCTGCTTTAAGGTTATGAATTCAGTCACATAGTCAGCTTTCTCCATCATCTCTCTCGGAGCAAACCTGCCTGTGATGTACAGAGAAGTTTCAGGAGGAACAGAATCCATCAGCGCAAGAACTTCGCGAAGGTGCAAAAGCTTGAACGCGACAGCAAGCGCAAGCTCGTCAAGAACAAGCAATGCAGGCTTTCTCTTGAGGCATTTGCTGGCAAACTCCAATCCTCTGTGGGCAATAGCGACATCTTTCTCGCTTGGATTGTGCAAATCAACCCATCCTTTCCTGCCAAACTGGTAAATCTCATACTCAGGCTTGAGCCTTTTTGCAATTTTATATTCGCCGATGTCTTTCCTGCCTTTCATGAACTGCACAATAATCGCTTTCCTTCCGTGCCCAACCTGCCTCAAGGCGACTCCAAGCGCAGAAGAAGTTTTTCCTGCTCCAGTCCCTGTCCACAGGTAGATTATTCCTCTCTCCCCTCTTTTTGGCATAATGGCTGATTATTGAGCTGCGTATAAATATTTTTCGTCGAGCTTACCCTCTCCTCGTAAAATCTATCGCTGCGATAGATTTTTAAACATAACAATTTGTTTTTATGAAAAAAGGGTGAGCTTATTACAACAGAAGAGTCTTATGAGAAAAAAGAGCGCAGGCATCACAATATAAGTCTGATGCTCAATAGCTATGAAGACATATTCTCGAGCTTTGACCCAAGGCCATACTCAGAAAGGGCGCTGTCTGTTGATTTCCTGGATGAGACAAAAAGAGCCAGTATAGACAAGGTTTCAGGAGGGATTGAGCTAAGAATGCTTGTTCCTCCGCGCATCAGAAGCTCTGAAAAAGAAAAAACAATAAAAAACAGGTTAAGGGCTCATTTTGAGCGCCACGTGAAAGAGATGCAGCGACAGCACAATAAAATAATTCTTGACGGAGTGATTTTTATCTTCACAGGCATAATAACGATGCTTTTCGCCACATTTTTCTTGTTCAAATTTTCCCAGCAGAATATGATGACTCATTTTCTTCTTATTCTCTTTGAGCCAGCAGGCTGGTTTTTCCTCTGGGAGGGGCTTGGGCTGATAATCTTTGAGGCAGACAAGCAAAAGCCTGATCTGGAATTCTACAAAAAAATGGCCAAATGCCACATATACTTTTCATCGTATTAACAAGCCACTAAGAATTTTATTAAGCCAGCAACAATTCAGTTGCTATTCTTTTGAAACTATCTGCTCAAGCTCAGGCCTTTTTGTTTCCTTCATAAACCTGGCTGCTTCCACTCCAATCTGCTGCTTCATTTTCTTGTTTTTTTCAGGGTCTGCCATGAGGTCCCTCACGTTAGAAATCCCGCCATACATATTTATCGCGAATGCAAGATTAATGTTGCATTTCGCAATGTCAGCATAGTTGGCGTCGTGATTCAGCTGCTCATCAAGCGCCTGAACCTCGTCCCTCACTTTGTCAAAATCATCGTACTTCTTTACCTGCTCCAAATCGACCATGCTGTTTCCAAGATATTGCTGTTTATAAATTTTGCTATTTTTACTATTTTATAGTGGCAATAACTTCTAGTTGGTGCTGCCAAAAATATATAAACAACCCCTCTTTTTCAGAAGCAATGGCAAAGAGGAGGGTGGTAAAGAGGACTGTCAAGAAGGCAGCTCATAGAGCGGCAAAACTTGGCCGCAGCCAAGCTAGCAGCGAACGAAAGCGAGCTGCTTTGGCCCCAAAAAGGGCGAAAGCCCAAAAAAGAGCGAAGGCTGCAAAGCCAGTTCAGGCAAAGCAGGTTTTCGTTCCTTCTGTTCCTAAGATTGAGTTCAAGGAGGCAAAAAGCCCCTTTAGCAATGTGCAGAAGCAGATTGACAAGATTGGCAGGATGCTCAAGCTGAGCGAGAGCGAACTTGATGTTCTTAGAAAGCCAGCGAGGATTTTCTCATTTGATTTTCCAGTCAAGATGGACACAGGAAAAGTAAAAATGTTCTCTGGCTATCGCGTTCAGTATAATGACGCAATTGGCCCAACAAAAGGAGGGATAAGATATCATCCTGCGGTTAATCTTGATGAAGTCAAATCTCTTGCATTCTGGATGACTTTGAAATGCGCTGTGGCAGGGTTGCCATTTGGCGGAGCAAAAGGCGGAGTAACTGTTGATGCCAAGGCATTGTCAAAAGACGAGCTTGAGGCATTGAGCAGGGGATACATAAAGGCGATTGCATACAATGTCGGGCAGGACAAGGACATTCCTGCGCCTGATGTTTACACAGATTCCCAGGTTATGGCCTGGATGCTTGACGAATACGAGTCAATTACTGGCAAGCACGAGCCAGGAATGATTACAGGCAAGCCATTAGAGCTCGGGGGAAGCAAGGGAAGAGACTACGCAACTGCGCAGGGAGGCGCCTTTGTTTTCAGGGAGCTGGCAAGGATTATGAAGCTAAAGCCAGGCTCGACGACAGTTGCTGTGCAGGGATTTGGAAACGCAGGATACAATATCGCGCGAATTTTGCACGACTGGAAATACAAGATTGTTGCGCTGTCAGACAGCAAGGGAGGAATTTACAGCGAGAGGGGATTGAATCCAAAAGAGGTTCTTGAGCACAAGCAGAAAACAGGCTCTGTTGTCGGATTCAGGGCGGCAAAAAGAGTCAGCAACTCAGAAATTCTTGAGCTTCCTGTTTCGGTTCTTGTTCCTGCCGCGCTTGAGCACCAGATTACATCAGAGAATGCAAACAGGATAAAGGCAAAGCTTGTTCTTGAGCTCGCAAACGGCCCGACGACTGTTGAGGCAGACGAGATTTTGCGCAGCAAGGGGATTGTTGTGCTTCCTGACATCCTTGCAAATGCAGGCGGGGTTACTGTCAGCTATTTTGAGTGGGTGCAGAACAGATATGGGCGTTATTGGGACGAGGCAAAAGTCAACAAGCATCTTGAGGAAATAATGACAAGAGCTTTCGCAGAAGTTTATGAGATTGCGAGACGGCACAAGGTTGACTTGCGAACAGCCAGCCAGATGCTTGCTGTCGAGAAGATTTTGAGAGCCGAGCGGGCAAGGGGACGGCTGAAGTACTGATTTTAAGGAAAACAAGAATTATTTCTTGGCTGATTTTGTTAATCAAATGTTGTTTCAAAAATTTATTTCAGCCTATTTCAAATATCCGCCTTTCTGCAGGCTCCACAGCTTCTTGTACATCCCTGACTGCTTCACCAGCTGCTTGTGCGTGCTCATCTGAACAAGCTTGCCCTTGTCAAGCACGACAATAAAGTCAGCCTTCATCACAGTTGAAAGCCTGTGGGCGATAATTATTGAAGTCCTGTTTTTCATCAGCTTTTCAAGGTCTTTTTGTATCTCGTGCTCTATCGCAGAGTCAAGCGAGGAAGTCGCCTCGTCAAGAACAAGCACTTTCTTGTTGGCCAGTATTGCCCTTGCAATGGACACCCTCTGCTTCTCACCGCCAGACAGCTTTATTCCCCTTTCCCCGACAATAGTATTTTCTTTCAAAGGGAATGTCTTGACTATCTTGTCAAGCTGCGCAAACTTCATTGCTTTCAGCACATCCCTTCTGGTGGCTTTTGGATTTGAGAACGCGATGTTGTTGTAAATCGTGTCATTGAACAGCATGCACTCCTGCAGCACAACGCTCAGCTCGCTTCTCAGCGATTCCTGCTTGAAATTGTTTATGTTTTTGCCGTCTATTAAAATCTCTCCGTTATTCACGTCATACAGCCTGTACAAAAGTTTCACAAGAGTTGATTTTCCAGAGCCAGACGGGCCAACAAGCGCAATTTTTTTGCCTTTTGGAACTTTCAGGCTGAAGTTTGAGAATATCTTCCTCTTTTTGTAGTTGAAAGACACGTTCCTGAACTCAATCTCGCCTTCATTTATCTTAAGCTCTTTTGCATCAGGCGCATTCTTTACTTCGTTCTCAATCTTGCTGTATCTGAACAGCGCGTCAAGGTCAGCCATTGCCCTGTAGTATGTCCTTATTCCCCACACAAATCCGAACAGATTTCCAATCAGCGTGCCATACACGGTGTAGATAAAAGTCACGGTTCCTAATGTCATCTGGTGGTTTAGGAATTGTATGAGCGACAGATACAGCAGCAGGAGTGTTCCTGCGCCCAATATCAGGCTCTGTCCTGAGTCAAGCCACCTGAAATAATTCCAGAACTTCACGAATGCTTTCTTTGTCTTCTCGCTGATTCTGGCAAACCTTTCCTTGACCGGGAGCTCCTTTCCGAAGTATTTTATTGAGTCAACATTCATGAAAACATCGCTTATGCTTGCTTTCTCAAAATCCTCTGCATTATTTGCCTTCAGGCTCGCTGATTTCTGAACATTGTTTATTATCAGGTTGTATCCTAGAAATGTTATAATGGTGGCCATGACAACAACTGCCGAGACAAAATCAAAATAAATCAATGAAGCTGTTGCAGCAACCAGCTGCAGTATCAATGGCGCGAAATTGAAAATAAACGAGTCAGTCATCCTTTCCATCGCGCTTCCGCCGCGGACTATCCTGGATATCAAGGAGCCGGTGCGGTGGGTTGTGTGGAATGAATAAGACAGGCCAAGCACGTGGTTGAAAAACTTCCTTTTAAGGTCAGCTATTGAGCTTGATTCTATGATGTTTACCAGGTGCAGGCGCCACCACTGCCCAACAACTCTCACCAGCTGCGCAATGACAAATACAATCGCGATGCCAAGCAAAATCGCAACAAACGCGTCTGCCGCCAGGATTCCTGTCGTGAAGTCAGAGCCTTTGTCAATAATCATCTTGAACAAGAACTTCTCAAAAACAGATATTGATTCAACAACAAAAATTATGAACAGCAGCACAACAAGCGGAAAAGTGTAAGGCTTTAGGAAACTGAGATACAATTTAAAGTTGTAGCTGAAATCTATTTTATCTGTCCTCTTCTTTTTCGCATCTGCCATGCTAAACAAAGTTCCTGAACAGCTGATATAAATTTATCTATTTAAAGCCCACAGAACAGAAATCTTTAAATACACACTCCTGTTCGGTGTGAATTGACCAAAGGGGATTTTTCTTATGGGAAGAAAAGGGGCTGGATTTTTGCCAAAGGCAGCTGTTTCTAGAATTCTTGTCAAGGCAGGCGCAGAGAGGGTTTCTGGTGACGCAGCTCTCGCTCTTGCGCGATTTCTCGAAAAGAAAGGAGTTGAAATTGGAAAGAAAGCCGCGCAGCAGGCAATGATGGCTGGCAGGAAGACAGTCAAGCAGCAGGACGTAGAGGCGGTAGTTGAGAGTTAGTTTTAAATAGCGTCTTTCTAAGTGTTGAGGCAATGGGCCCTTAGCTCAGCAGCTAGAGCGCATCGTTCGCTTTGCATTTGCAAATGCACGAAGGGCGATGAGGCCGCGGGTGCGAATCCCGCAGGGTCCATATTTCTAGTCATAGCCACTGGACAAAAAAGCCACTGGACAAGCGCGCGTGAGCTATTTAAATAAGAGAATTCTTATTTTCTTATGCCGAAAATCAGCCCTTATCGAGAAGAAATCGTGCTATTGTTAAAACAAGGCACATCAATAAACAAGATTTCTGCAAAGTTGAACGTTGCGAAATCAACAATTTATCATCATTACAAAAAACTGTTTGGTAAGAAAATAAAACAGCCCATTTTCAGCGCAGGCTCTAACCCAGAACTTGAAGGGGAGATTACAGGAATTTTCGCAGGAGATGGCAGCCAGTATTTTGAGCCAAAACGATATCATTATCAGGTTAATGTGCACTTCGGAATCAAAAACAGAGATTATGCTGAATATGTGAAACTACTTTTTGAAAACTTTTTCAATAAACATTTTAACTTAAAAAATGAATTTAGGCATGGCACCTTGCGCCTTCAGACAAATTCAAAACCAATTTTCCACTTTTTTAAAAATTATCTGAATTATGACTGCAAAATAAAGCATTCTACTGTTGAACTTAAGTCAAAGGAGAATAACAATCTATTTTATATCGGTTTCATCAGAGGATTGTTTGACACTGATGGAACGGTTTTATACTATCCGAATCCAAACCGCAGAATTGTATTATTGACGACAACCTCTCAGATGCTCGCCAAACAAGTCAAACAAATTCTCGAGGAATTCAAAGTTTGTTGCACTTTACACGCATATGATAGACGTTATAGAAATGAAAAAACAATTCATATTGTGCGAGTATTAAGCAAAAGTATAGATACTTTTTTAAACATATTCAACCCGTTCAAAAGAAAGGAGATGGACGGGCGGATGGCGAAACGGCATCGCGCTCGCTTGGCTTGCGAGAGACTCCGGGATGTTGGCGCATTTGCGCCGGCACGGAAATTCGAATCCCGGTCCGTCCATTCCTTATTTTCTTAATAAGTTCGCCCTTCCTGGCCATCCAACTGCCCAAGTTCGTTCTACGGCTCTTTTCATCATTCAGCGAGCTCGCATTGCGAGCGAGCCTCACTGTGCGAAGCACCCAATCTGCAACACTCATTCCTTACCAATTTTCATCAAAACGTACGTAAGCTCGCTGACGCTCGCTTACTAGTTTGCTTCATTTTATTCAGCAAACTTTAAATACCATCCATTCAATTCTCGTCAAGGGGGTTAAAATTGGCAAAAGCAATATTGTTTGATTTTTGGGGAACTATTGTAGAGAATGGAGCGTTCTCGCCTATGAGGCAGAGCTGGTCCATAATGAGAGTCAATATGGCATTCTCGCCTTTTGTGCAGAAGTTTGAAGACAGCTTCATGACCACGAAGTTTGAAGACCAGAAAGCTGCTTTTGCAAAAATTTTTGCTGATTTTGACGTTCCTCCGCGGGATTTTGTGATTGACAAGATGATTGGCGTCTGGAATTCAAACAGATTGCTCGCAAAGCCATTTCCAGAGACAGTTGCTGTGCTTGAAGAGCTGAAAAAGGATGGCTACAAGCTCGCGCTTATCTCAAACACAGACTGCTTCAGCATTGAGCCGATTCTTGAAAAGTTTGAGCTGGCAAAATATTTTGACGTCATTCATCTTTCGTACAAGAATGGATTGCTGAAAACCAATCCAAAATCATTTGAAGCAGTTCTCAAGGAGCTTGGCGTCAAGAAAGAGGACGCGATTATGGTTGGGGACAGCCTGGAGACTGACATTGAAGGGGCAAGAATGGCTGGAATAAAGGCGATTCTTGTCGACAGGAAGGACAGGAGAAACTATCCTGAGAAAGTTCACGACCTAACCGAGCTGAAGAAGTTTCTAGAGTAAAGTAAAAAGTAAAGAGGCGAAATAGAGTGGCTGGAAGCGAAAAAGGAAACAACGACTGCATTTTCTGCAAGATTGCAAGGAAAGAGATTCCTGCCGACATTGTTTATGAAAACAGCAAGGTTATTGCTTTCCTTGACATAGAGCCGATGCACATCGGGCACACGCTGATAATTCCAAAGCAGCATTATGTCAACATGCTTGACACGCCTGAGAATGTGCTTTGTGAGATTATTTCTGCAGCCAAGAAAATCGCAGCAGCTGTTGTCAAGGCGACAAAGGCAGATGGTTTTAACATAGGAATGAACAATTTTAAGGCAGCAGGGCAGTTTGTGATGCACACTCACCTGCACGTGATGCCGAGGTTCAGGAAAGATGGATTTAAGCACTGGGAGGGAAAGGAAGCGCCAAAAGAAGAGCTGAAATCAGTCCAAGCCAAAATAGTTAAGTTTTTATAACAAGTTGCCGATTATTCTCGATAGTTTAGTCATTGGCGATGTAGCTCAGCCTGGCAGAGCGACGGTCTCATAATCCGTAGGTCGAGGGTTCAAATCCCTTCATCGCCATTCGCAAAAGCGAATGACGAGATGGGTCAGAAAATGTCGAAATTCGTCAAATTTCGACGTTCTCAGAATCAAAGGATTCTGAGAAATCGCAGACGAGTTTACGAGTCGTGATTTTCTTTACCCTTCATCGCCATTGCCGCGATCGCATAACTCGGTATTGCACAGGCCTGGAAAGTCTGACCCGCAAGGGTATCCCGGTTCAAATCCGGGTCGCGGCGTAGCGAAAGCTCACGAAAGTGAGCGTTGAAGCCGAGAACCGGGCTAGAAGTCGCAACTTCTTTGTCCGGGTCGCGGCGTAGTGAGCGTAGCGAAGCTAAGCATAAAAAATAAAAAGGTGAAAAAATGAAAAAACAAACAGCTTTGAAAACAATTTTGATTATTTCAATTGCAGGAATTCTGTTCTCTGGATTTCTGTCTTATCTGGAATTGTTTGCTGGCAAGACAGCCTGCGGAGCCGCAACCTGCGGAGCAACAGCAACAATAAATCTCGGGCTTCCTGCCTGCGTATACGGTTTCATAATGTACGCGATTGTGTTCATAATCGCGCTGCTCGGACTGAGGGCAAGAAAGTAAGAACAGAAAGCTATTTGCGGAATCCAATCTTGTTATCGTTATAACTGTCGCAGAATTTTTTTATTTCCTGATTCGCCACCTTGTTTTGCTCTGCGTTCGCATACTTTGCCACGAGAGAATGCGCTTTTTCAAAGTCCTCTTTTTCAATGTGCTTTCCCTCCAGGTACTTTTTGTCCAGCTCAGGAAGCGCCTCAAACGCTGATTTGCCAATTTCTTTGCCTTTTGCTTCAGAGCATCTTATCAGAGCGTTTCTTGCCGCGCTGTTGCAGATCTCAGCGAGTGCCGCAGGCGTGTATCCGTCTGTATTCTTGGCTATGCACGCAAGGTTGACATCGCTGGCAAGGGGCATTCCTCTGGTGTGAATCGCAAGAATCGCGTCCCTTGCCTTGTCGTTTGGAAGGGAAACGTGAAGCAGATACCCTATTCTTCCAAACCTGAGGAAGCGCTCGTCAATTATCCCTGGGTCGTTGGTGGAGCCAGTAAGCGTGGTGTATTTCGATTGCTTTATTCCTGAGAGCTTGTTCAGGAGAGTTGAGTTTGTGGCGCGCGCCTCGCCGCTTGCGCCCTCCTCCAGCGCAAGAACAGCATCAACATCATCGCAGTGAAGGTTTATTCTTGCGTTTGCCCTTGTTTGGATGTGCTTGACTGCAGAGAACACTGTCGAGCTGTCTTCTTCCGAGTCACTTTTGCCTTTTGAGTTGTATTTTTCCATCGTGAGCTGTATCGCGCTGACAGGAACAAACAGCATATTGTGGTCTTGTGAGGCGAGCACCTCTGCGATAAGCGTTTTTCCTGTTCCCTTTACCCCTGCCAGAAGAACAGACTCTGGCTTGCAATGGAAATATTCCGCGGCAACCGCGCTCTTGCTTGAGGCGAACAGGGTCCACTTTACAAAATTGATTATCTCCTCCAGCCCCGCAACATCCTTTTCGGTTTTTTCTTCAATGTCTATGCGATTCAGGTCGCGATATATGGAATATAACAATGGCGCGCACTCCAGTGGCTTGTTGTGCTTGAGAACATATGACATTTGGACAACGCGCTCTGCAAAGTCAAGCTGGGCAATTTTGTCTCCCTCTCTTAGCTCCACAATGGCTTTTCCGTTGTATAGCCATCCGCGATGGTGCCTTATCTGCTTCCTTGCATCTTTTCCGTTTTCAAACTCCCTGCACACCCAGATGCCAGTTGACCTCAGCGTCTGCACGCCCCACTTCCTCAGGAGATATCCCATCATCTTCTCGCTTTTTCCTCCGTATATTGTGGGGTATTTGCGCGGCGGTTGCTGCGTGTTCAAGACATCCCTTCTGCCCTGCACCAAAGAAGGCTTGTGAAAGTATTGCACAAGATTTTCAAGAGCGTTCAGGGTGGAATCATAAACCCTGTTAACCCGCCACTGGACCAGAAAACGGTGCTCAAAATCATATTCAGGGTCATCGTAGTTTGCCACGCGCACAAGGGGCGTGCTGAACAACTTCGGGGGCAAGCCGTCTGTTTCCTTTATCTTGTTGAGGATTACTTCCCAGGTTTTGTTTATGATATCGCTCTTCTCAGCAGTCAACCTGGTGATTATAGGATTTTCTTTGTCCCCCATAGCGGTTCTGCTGTCACTCGCGGGTTTATATAATTTCTGGTTTTGTGTAGAGAGCCATCAATACCGCAACATTTTAAAAGCAACCAGAACTGAGAGTTCTACGTTGCCCCTGTCGTCTAGCCCGGCCAAGGATCGAGCCTTCTCAAGGCTCTGACACGGGTTCAAATCCCGTCGGGGGCATGATTTTTCTGCGTGTGAAAAGGTTTATATACGGCAATGTCCAAATTTAACACAGATGGGGTGATCGTGAACCTCAGCATGCGTTCTGAGCGATTAAAATGTTAAGGTTTAACCAGAAACCCGATGAGGCATTTGAAGCCATAGTCAATAGCGCATTAGATATTGCGATAGACGAATTAGGAAATGAGTACGGAGACTTTGATGAAAATTATGAAGAACTGATTAGTTTATTTGGCAAAGATCTTTTAATTTCTGAACTAGAGACGCTATTAAAAGTGCACAAAAGCAATAAATTGTACATGCCAACTGATTATCATTTTTTAGTTCTTGACAGGATATTGAACGATTATATTGACTATCACAACGATCGAGTCATGGAAGAGAAAAAACCGCAAAAAATTGGCAAATTCTTGATTAAACAAATCGATTTCGACGCAATACACACTATTTTTTTTTGGGACGCAGATTATGATTTGCCAAAAGACACCATGAATAACTTAAACAGCGCGGCGAAAGATTTAATGCGTTTTGATAAAGCCACATTTGGAGTTGTCAATAGAATGAAGCCGCACAAGGAAGACCTCATTCTGGAAGAATTTCTTAAAGAAGAATGGCAAAGAAAAGAATGTTATGATTATTACAAGAAAGGCAAGAATTACCCTTGAAATTATTTGCCCAAACTTCGGGGAACTGAACGAATCCGCCCAAAGCACGTCGGGGGCGTTATCTCTTAAAAGACTCGTAGAATCTCTTGAGCTCTGCATACCAGTCCGGGTAACTTGCGCAGAATTTGCCGCTTGGCGAATGCGTAATAAAATGCGTGACTTGGATGTCAACTCTGGAAGTCGGATTTTCAGCAAGCCGAAAATCAGTTCTCACTGCGATTATCGGCCTTCCTTTTGAGAAATAATACCCGATTTCCGAGCCAACACCTATTCCGCCTGTGTGGCTTCCGTCAAGTATGGCGGCCAGCACTTTTGAGCGGTTCATCAGGATGATGTTATTTGCTCCTGTTACCAAATCAGCGGCGATAAGCGCATTGTTGCGCGCATCCACCGTCTTTAGCGAGTTTATGTGCTTCCAGTCATAATTCTTGAAATTTTCTCTGAATGGCTCAAGAACGACATATCCAATTTTTTCAAGAGTTGGTACGACTTCCTTGCAAACAAATTCCCTGCCAGGGTCTTCAAATCCAAATTCATTTGCAAGATAAAGCTCAATTCCCCCCATATCGCGCAGGAAAGCAGGCGAAATATATAAGCATTAGGAAACTTTTTTAAAGCTGCAAAACAGCGGTTTGATATTGCCAGCGTCGCATACTCGCTGAATAAATTCAGCGGTCGCGAGCTGTCATGATTGCCAGCGTCGCATAATCTGGTAGTGCGTCGGTCTCGAACAGAAAACAAGAAATCGAGCTAACCGATCCCGCAAGGGACTGCAGGTTCAAATCCTGCCGCTGGCGTCATTCACAGAATATTTTTTCACTTTCTCGACAATAATTTTGTCATCAACTTCAATCAGCTTTTTCTCCAGCTCAGAGATTTTCTCCGCACTAATCTGCTGTTTCACAAGCAGCCAGTTCTCTGCATATTTTGAGCCAAGCTCTTCTGCAATTATTTTTTGGCTGGCAAGCAGCTCCACAATTTTCTGCTTGTTGGTTGGATTGTATTTTATCTTCAGCGAATAGCTCTCAGCATCTGCCATTTCAGTCCACCAGCGCCTGCACCAATTTTTTCAGGAGCTTCAGCTCGTCAAATTCGTCTCTGCTGCCGATTCTCGCCCTGCCAGCGCCTGTGCCACTGCCTGCTCCTGTTCCAACAATCCTGTCTGCGCGAATAAGCCCTGCGCCATACTTCTCCTGGGCATATTCATCGCCAAATCCAAGCTGCTCGCAGCCCTGCTTGAGCAAATTTTCATATTCGTCAGGCGGCAGCTGCTTTTTCAACGAACAAAGCATTGCTCCGACTCCTGCTGCGAGGGGAGTCGCCATTGAAGTTCCTGAAAGCCGCGCATAGCGGTTTCCTGGAATCGAGGACAGAACATCAACGCCAGGCGCAGACAGGTCAACTGTCTTGTGAATGTTGCTAAACCAGGCGTGCTCATTGTTGGAATCAACAGCAGCAACAGAAATAACCCCGTTATACGCCGCAGGATAGCTTGCTCCGTATTCGCTGTTTCCAGCAGCGGCAAAAATCAGGATTCCGCTGGAAACAGCAGCGCCAATTATCTCCTTTTCAAGCTGCGAAGGCTCTGATGAACCGAGGGACATAGAAATCAAGTCCATTTTGTTGTCAATCCCCCATTCAATTGCCCTGACAATCCCAACCTCGCTTCCATAGCCAGCCGCATTCAGGACTTTTGCAGAGTAAGGGTTGCATTTTGTGGCAACGCCTGCGTTAATTCCGGCAAGCAAGCCAGCAGTGTGGGTTCCGTGCCCGTTGTCATCAAAGGGGTTGTCATTGTCGTCAATGAAATTATACCCCTTGTCTGGCTTGCTGAAAACTGAGGATAGCTCTTTGTGAGTGTAGTCAACTCCTGTGTCTGGAATGAGCACTTTGATATCTTCACCCCTTGTTATTTGCTGTGCTACAACAGCCCCTATGTGCTCCAGATGCCAGAATTCCGACGTGCTCCGGCTCCTGCTTTGCGAATATTTTCCAGCAAGCAGCAGCTCAGGAATAAAATAAGTCTTTGCCAGCCGCGCCTCGAGTCCTTTGTTCTTGATGTAGCTGCAAATCTTTCCTGACTCTCCTGCAGGCGCCTTCAGCGAAACATAGTTCGCGTGCCTGAACGCATAAGAGGCAAAGCCAAATTCCCTTGCGATGAAATCAAGCAGGAACTCTTTTGTTTTGCTCGCTCCATTCACAATGATGTCCTGCTCGCTTGGCATTCAGAACTTCTTGATTTTATTTTTAAAAAGCGTTTGCCAAGAAAATCCAGAAAGATTTCGGCGAATCTGAAAATTTCAACTGTCAAATCGAAAATCCTTTTGCAAAATGCAAATTCTAAGAAGAAATCACGGTCAAATTACAAATCAATCGCGCCTGTAACCCAGCCCGGTTAACGCGCGTTCGATGACTTTTCTATGTTTTGCATATTTATTGCTGACGTCTGTCAAAAAATACTGCCTTGAATCCAATCGCGCTGTTATCAGATCGACAAACTGATAGCTTGGCACGCCTATGTCAACTGCAAACTGATTTTCATCGCCATCGATAACAATAGGTTCATTTCGCATATGCATATTGAAACAAAATTCGCGGTTTTTATCCAGCGACTTCTTTATTGCAATGGCTGCATTTTTTATGAGTTTTACAGTCACCTCTTCCAGCCCTTTTACATCGCCAGAGACTGTCTTGATTTCAACGTCGCCTCTGTCAAATAGATTCTGCCGCTTCATCAAAGAAACCTCACTTCGCCACAATCATTGTGCTTGTAAGTCGCACTCCAGGGATGGAACGGATGTTCTGGATGACAAATGCGCTCAATGCCTCGGGATTTTCAAGCTCGAGCTTTGCAACCATGTCCCACTCGCCAAATAGAATGTGCGCGTCCTTTATCTCAGCCATATCCTTCAGTTCGTCATAAATCTGCTGTTCTCTTGCTGAGTCCAATGCAATCAATACATAAGCTAACATTTTCCCACCCCGACTAATGATAAATAAACTATGTTTGGCTGCTATTTAAAGTTTGCGGAGAGAATCGACGCAAACCTTGCGGAAAAGCAAGTCGGGTTCATTGCAGTACAATTTTATCCGACCCGACTTGCTTTTGTGAGCAAAGCGAACCGCATTGGCTTTTTGTTGTCTGCCTAGGCAAACTTTTTTAAACAATCCTGCAAAACTTCTGGCATCGCCCTCGTAGCATAGTAGCTATTGTGCCGCCTTGGTACCTTGGGCTCGCAGCACAAGGCCTGTCGAGCCATCGACAATGAGGCGGAGGTCGCGGGTGCAACTCCCGTCGAGGGCTTGGGAATGAATATGGATGATTTATTCGGCAAAGGAAAAGAAGTAAGAAAACTCAAAGAGCTTCTTGGAATATCTTTTTTGGATGATTTGGTAAACGAACTTCAAGATGCTTTTTCTGAAGCAGCATTTTCTGACAAAGACAATCGCGCGTATATCAAAATGCAGCAAAAACAGATTAAGAGCAAATATGGTGAAAAAATAGAGCGCATTCGTCAAGATGCAGATTTTTCATGTATTGTTTGTGCATATGATACTTTGCAAAGTTTATTAAAAACATGTAAATCGCATGAAGAAATAAAGATGACCGCTGAAAAAGCACTTTACGATTACCGCCTGCTTCCTCGTCCAGATGATTCAGATGTTGAACTGCCATGTGAAATGCCAGCGGATTTGGAAGAAGCAAGGGAATGGCGCATAAAATATGGACACTTTGACCGAATTGAAAGAGGGGAGAGTTGATGTTTGTGGCAAAAACCTTTAAAAACCAACAGACTCATTTATTCATTAGCGGGCTCATGGTCTAGCGGCATGACGTCTCTTTGACGCAAGCGCGAACGCTTGTCTGAAAACGGCAGGGCGTGGCGTTTTCAATATGGAGAAGGTCGCCGGTTCGAATCCGGCTGGGCCCATTTAAAATTGGATCTGAATTGGATCTGTATAGTGCACTGCAGAAACCTTTATAACTATCTTCACTAATCCAATACCAACTCAAGGGGGTGAATAAACTATGGCTACAATAGGATGGCTTGCGGCTCTCGGAGGCGCGCTTACCATAATCGGACTGTTGATGACTCTCAACTGGCTGGTATGGGCAGGAGGACTTATTGCGCTGATTTTCGGACTCTGGGCGGCAATGGCGAAGTGAAACGAGCTGCCGACCAGGCTACGAACGTAAGTGAGTATGTCTGGGCGGCAATGGCAAAGTAAGAAATAGTGTTTTGCTTGTTCATTTTTTATTTTCTTTTTTGTTTCTTTTTCGCTTCTGCCTTTATGGCTCATTCTGGTTTGTTTCTCGACGCTATCAATGGCAACATTTATAAATCGGCTCGCTCTTGAACAGCATATAAATAGCATATAAACCGCGCAACTGACAAAAGAGGACATCGGCGATGGCTCAAAAAAGTGATTACCTGAAATATCTGTTCGTAGTGCTTTTCCTGTTTGTGATTTACATCAGCTATCTTGTAATCAAGCCTTTTCTTACAGCAGTTCTGGCAGGAATCCTGATTGCATTCGTGTTTTTTCCAGTTTACAAATTTTTCCAAAAGAGGCTCAAGAGCAGGACAATCTCAGCGCTGCTTGTCTCTCTGCTCATACTGCTGATTGTTCTTGTTCCTGTGGTGTTTTTCGTTGACAATGTGGCTAATGAAGCCAGGTTTAGTTATCTGAGAGCAAAACAAAGGCTAGCTTCTGAAAATATTCTGGGAGTTCAGTGCGACGCAACTAATACATCCCCCTCATTCCTTTGCTCTGTGAATAATCTGTTGTCAGAGCCTGATTTCAGGTTCTATATGCAGGATGTGGTGAGCAAGGGAGCCACATATATCATTACCAAGGCATCTAATATGCTGCTGTCGCTGCCGAACATAGCCCTTAATTTATTCGTTGCATTCTTCCTCGCGTTTTACCTGTTCATTGAAGGCGGCACATTTATTGAAAGAATAAAAAGAGGATTGCCGCTCGCAAATCACCACAAAAAACAGATTTTTGAAAAGCTCAATGACATGGGGCATGCAGTGATTTATGGCTCAATAGTCATTGCTCTGATACAGGGCATCCTGGGCGGGATTGGGTTCCTTATATTCGGGGTGTCTTCTCCAATACTTTGGGGCATTGCGATGACTATATTCGCATTGATTCCTTTCCTTGGCACTGCGGTAATCTGGCTGCCAGCGAGCATTATACTTGTTGCAACAGGGCATCCTGGGAATGGAATCGGTCTTGCAATTTATGGAATGCTGATTGTTTCCACGATTGACAATTTCCTCAGGCCAAAGCTTATTGGCAAGAGGGCAAGGGTGCATCCTGTGCTGGTGCTTCTTGGCGCCATTGGCGGAATCGCATTGATGGGATTCATTGGACTTTTCATTGGCCCATTGATAATTGCCTTGCTCAAGGCGTTCATTGACATTTATGAATCAGAGCATGCAATAGGGCACATCTGAATATTTAAAGTTCAAGGTTTGAAAAAAGAGGGGGATTTGTTGATGAAGTTCATTGTGAAGGATATGGATATAGCCACAGGTGGCGCGCTTGTTGTCACAATGAACGAAAAGGACGCCGCTCTTCTGGACCTGCATCACATGGACAGGGTTCTGGTGAAAAAAGGCAGGAAGAAGGCTGTGGCAATAATTGACATTGCAGAGAGCGCAAAAGCAGTGCCTGCCGGGATGCTCGGGCTTTTTGAGGAGGTTCTTGACGCGCTTGAGGCAGTTGACAAGGACGAGATTGAGATTTCAATTGAAAAAAAGCCAGAGTCAGTTTCTCTAATCAGGAAAAAAATGGATGGCAAGACCCTGACTGCTGAAGAAATTCTTGAGATAACAAAAGATATTGTTGCGAACAACCTGACAGATGTTGAGCTTGCAAGTTATATCGCTGCAAACTACATCAGGGGAATGTCAACTTCTGAGATTGGCAGCCTGACAAAAGCAATGATGCAGACAGGCTCTGTGCTCAAGCTTGACCAGAAACAGGTTGTTGATTTGCATTGCATTGGCGGAGTGCCTGGAAACAGGACAACTATGATTGTTGTGCCGATTCTTGCTGCCGCTGGCTTGACTGTGCCAAAGACAGCAAGCAGGGCAATAACCTCTCCTGCAGGAACAGCTGACACGATGGAATCCCTTTGCAGCGTCTCGTTGCCGCTTTCAAAGCTCAAGGAAATACTGAACAAAGTCGGAGCTTTCATAATCTGGGGCGGGGCAGTCAACCTGGCTCCTGCTGATGACAGGATTATCAAGGTGGAATACTCGCTGGCGATTGACGCAGAAGGGGAAATGCTTGCCTCAATAATGGCAAAGAAGCTTTCTGTGAGCGCCACCCACCTGCTGATAGACATTCCGATAGGAAAGGGCGCAAAAGTGCAGGGGCTTGAAAGAGCATTGCATCTAAAGCACCATTTTGAATCGCTGTCAAAAGAGCTGGGCATAGCCATACAAGTCACAATGACAGACGGTACCCAGCCTATTGGCAACGGAATTGGCCCAAATCTCGAGGCAAAGGACTGCCTCTGGCTGCTGAAGAATGACCCAAGAGGACCAAGGGATTTGCGGGAGAAATCGCTGCAGATGGCTGCTGAAATTTTTGAGTTTGTTGGCAAGACGCGCAGGGGAGAGGGGCTTGCGCTTGCCACGGAAATACTCGACAGCGGCAAGGCTTACAAAAAGATGATTGAAATAATCAAGGCGCAGGGAGGCAAGGAAATAATGCCTGACACTCTTGCTGTTGGAAAATACAGTCATGTTGTAAGAGCTGAGAGCAGGGGAAAAATAAGCCATATCGACAACATAGCCATCGCAAGAATAGCGCGAATGGCAGGAACTCCTGCTGACAAGCCTGCGGGAATTCTGCTGCACAAGCACGCAGGGGATGTTGTGGCAAAAGGAGAGCAGCTATACACGCTTTATTCAGAGAGCGAGGAAAAACTTAAATACGCAATTGAGCTCATCCATCAATCAAGCGGTTTTTTGATAGTTGAGAAATAAAGAGAAATAAAAAGAGGCAATGATGTGGTCAAGCTATTGGGCTATACAATCACCGATGAAGACAAGGCATATTTGCTGATTCTTGTTTACCTTGTGGCAATAGTTCTGTTTTGGAGAGGGATCTGGGAGGCAAGCCTCGAAGTTCCAATTATCCGCAATCCATGGGTTTCAGTATTCTTGGGCTTGTTTATCCTGACTATGACTGGCTACATATTCAAGGAATTCGACCCGCTCTCGCAGAAGATGAGCAAGCTCACAAAATCATTGCACAACTTAATTGGCGAAATTGGAAGGGGCGTTCCTGTGCAAATACATTATTTTGACAACCTGAAAAAGAAGCACATGCAGCTAGAAACACGCAAAATCAAGAGAATTGAAAACAATTTTGTGGTGTTTGAGGAAGATGGCAGGGAGCATTTCCTGCCTGTGCACAGGATTACAAAGGTGCACCACAAGGGAAAAGTTATCTGGGAGAAATAAATTTCCCAGGCACTTTTTGCATTTAGAAATCAACAAGCGACTTCTGGGAGCGGTCTGAATTGCCTGAAGGCGCAGCAAATTTTTCTTTTTCCCCGCTGCCGAAATCAAACTTATGCAGGTCAACTTCCTTGCCGTCAAAGAGCGGATGCCCGTATTCTCCGTCATAGCCAGGCTTGAATTGAATCTTTTGGGTTCTGTCTGCCACAATCATCCTCGCGATGTTTGGCTCTGTTATCTTTGCAATCTCCCCCTCAGGCGCGTCCATAAGAACAGAAAGCTCATTTCCAAACCTTTCAATCAGCCTGTTGTAAACTGCCCAGACTTTCCTTGAAGCAACTGGCGAGCCAGAAACTCCTGCAATGACTTCAGACAATGGAATCAGACTCCTGAATGGAACAGCGCCTCTTGGCTTGAACCCCAAGGGCCTGTCTTTGTCAGCCAGCTCCTCAACCCTGTGCGCAACTCCTATTGTCATTCGTTTCTTGCAGACAGGGCAGATATCGTTAACTTTGATTGATTCCTGCGGGCTCATCACCACATTGCAGGCTCTGTGGCCATCATAATGGTATTTTCCTTCTTCTGGAAAGAACTCAATCGTTTCAGCCAAACCCTCCTTTGTCCTGAGCGAATTCATCAGCGCAGTGTAGCTAAGGTTCTTAAGCTCAAAAACAGTCGCTTCCCTTCCAAGCCGCCAGGGCCAGAAGCTGTGGCAGTCTGAAAAAGAAACAATTGCAACATTGTCAAGCTGCGAAAGCCTCCAGTTCATCGCCGGGTCGCTTGATAAACCCGTCTCAATCGCGTGAATGTGCTTTGCCTGGTCTTGAAAGCATTCTTTTATTGAATCAAACCCGGACATCGAGCCGAACATCGAGAACCAGGGAGTCCAGCAATTATGGACTGTGGCAAATTCAGTTACATACGAATTGTCATTCTCAACTTCGAGATTGAAAACTTCTCCCTCATATCGGTCTATTTTGATTTTTCGGATTGGCAGATAGGCATAACGGTCATCGACCCAACCGTGCTTTGAATGTCTTTTGTTGCGAAACTTTTTAAAACAATTATCGCTCAAAAGTTCGCATGCTTTTCCAAAGAAAGACAGGTTTGAGAACACAAAAAGGTCTTTATTAGTTGAGATTTCTCTTTTGCCAATAAAGTGTTTTCCTCGCTTCTTATACTCATCGGCCCTGTCTACAGATAATGAAGGAATTATGCCCAACGAAAGACAAATTGTCTTCATCTGGTCTGCAAGCTTTTGCGAAACCGTATACCCTGCATCGCCATGCCACCAACCGCGCAATAATTCACCTTTTTTCTTGTCAGTTAACATTAACATCCAGTCAGGAAGACTTTTGTTGGACGCGCGCGAGCCCTTTCCATCGTAAAATAGTTTGTGAAAAAGCGAGTATAATGTTTTAGAATAATAAATGAGTTCAACGCCCCCCTCCTTAATCCTATGTTTGGCGGGCAGAAACCCAAATTTCTCCAGCATCAAAAGTTCGACATCAGAAATGTATTCTTCTTCATTTGTCCTGAAGCAGAAACTTACTGCATCGCGACCATTTGTGTATCCTTCTGCAATGTAATAGCCTGCGAGCTTGCAAAATGATTCATCAACTTTTATCTGATTTTGAACCTTTATGCCGCGAGTTCCACCGCAATCGACATATTTTCCATTCTGGCTCAAGCGTACATAATCAGATATTTTTATTTCTTCGATATCCCGCGTCTCCCTTAATCGAGGATAGACAAGAAAATCGCCAACTTCAAGTTCAGAAGCAGGAATCCAACTAGGCGAATAGTCCAGATAACGTTTTTTATTGCAATTGTTTTTTTGCGAACATAACGGCTTGCACAATCCTTTTATCCAATTGCAACTGAAGCTTTTTATCGCGTAAAAAGGATGCTCTGGCGTGACTGCCGTGCCTTCCCTGAAATACCACGGAACAATCTTATAAATATCTCCTTTGTGCGATCGTTTGTGCACTTTAAGCACTTTCTGGAATTTGCCTTTGTGCGTTAGCACCTTTTCGCCTTCACGAATTGCAGAGATCGATTTAAAGTTAGAGTTTGTGTGCACGCGCGCGTTGGGGGGGAGGCAGTGCGCAGGAATTATTTCAATTCTGTCGTCGATATTCTTGAGCATCTCAACAAAATTAGGGCAGGGAATCTTGAAAATCGGCCTGCCGTCATAATCCAGCCTTCCATTCTTGCCAAGGTAGTCGGTTATTTGCGCAACAACTTCAAAGCTTGGCGCAAGAACAATGTTATGAACCCTTCTTCCTTTTCCCCCCTGCGAATACATCAGGCAAATTTCTGTCTGCAGCATAAACGGAAATCCTGACCTTGTTTTCAGGATTCCAGAGCCGTCTTCTGCAAGGTTTGCCTTGAGCTCTCTTATCCATTCAGGGTGAGTGAAGTCTCCTGTGCCCAGCAGGCTAACTCCTTTTATTCTCGCCCACTTCTCAAGGCTCGCGATGTCAAGAGCCTTGCTTGTCGCTCTTGAAAATCTGCCGTGGATGTGCAGGTCTGCGATGACTTTCATATCCTGCAAATCGAAGGCGAACATTATAAATTTTGTTGTTACCGATTGATTACTGGCAATCTTTATTAACAGCGCAGCCATTCCTTCCCCTATGGAAACAGGCATCAAGGTTTGTGACGCGATGACAGAGAAGCCAGTCACGATTTCTCCAACTGCAACAGTCAGGCAATGCGCAGCGCTTATGCTCAAGGAGCGAGTTGGCGCGCTGTTGGTGAAAAACAAGGAAAATCTGGTTGGAATAGTGACTGAGCGGGATATCGTGAGAAAAGTCACCAGCAAGGACAAGAAATCATCATCAGTCAGGACAAAAGACATAATGGAAACAGAGCTTATTACAATCTCTCCTGAGAAAGATATTTTTGACGCGATAAAGAAAATGAGGGATTATGACGTGAGGCACCTGCCTGTATTGGACAGGGGCAAGTTTCTCGGGCTCATCACAATGAAAGACGTTTTAAGAATAGAGCCTGAACTGTTTGACATCCTCGTCGACAAGCTTGACATAAGGGAAGAGGAGAGAAAACTCGGCAAATTGTGAACTGATGCCTGCTTGAACAATTCAGAATTTTGTTCTGCTCAAACTTTCAGATGTTTCTCAATGACAGGCTTTGCGTTTTGGCTGCTTAAAATATAGCTGCTGTAAGCGCTGTCCAAATCTTTTATTCCTTGTATCGCAGAATTAAGAGAGTTGCTTGTTTTGCCCTGAAAACCAGCGTTGGCATAAATCTGTCCAAGCTGGTTGCACAAGTTGCGAATCCTTTCCTGTTTTTTTTGTATGGCTTCTGGATTCTCGCCAAGCTTTTCAAGCGCCTGCTCAAGCGAGCCTTGCTGCCCATTTAATATAGTGTTGATATGCGTTTGGAGTAGAGCAGGTATATCAGGCCCCTGAATATTTGCATCAATCATATGCTTCAGGTCGTTAATAGCCTGGGTTTGCTCTTTTATTTCCTTGTTCTCCTTCCTGAATCTGTCTGCAAGCTCGCTGCAATAAGCTTCAGGCTCGCTTCCCATCCTTACATGATCAAGATCTGTCACGAAATCGCATTGACGCAGCAATATTTAAATAGCTCGTTTCTGGGTTGGGATTAGTTGTATTGGATTCGCGCGGGCAACGCCAATGCATTGGCGGGTCCGCGCTCACAGAATTCGCGCGGGAGTGCCAGAGCCTGGTCAAATGGGCAGGACTTAAGATCCTGTGGCTTAGTGCCTACGCAGGTTCAAATCCTGTCTCCCGCATCACGAAGTGAGCGGGGCAGGGTCGGAAAATCGCAGACGACTGTTTGCATTAGCAAACCCCGCAGCGAAGCTGCGATGTTGGAGTCGTCATTTCTTGGCGATAGCCAAGCTTGCAGTGAGCATTGGCGAACTGCATTGTCCATATCCTGTCCCTCGCATGCTATCTTTCAGCTTTAATGCCTTCTGCCAAGCCCGCGCATCATATATAGTTTTCACTACAACAAAATTTATAAAGGAAGTCCCTATCCGGGAATAGTAACTAACATTTACGTTAGTCATTTTGAAAAAGGTCTTTATGTGATGGGAGGGGAATATACATGAAAAAGGAACTAAAACTGGTTCTGGCTATGCTTGCTGTTGCGGTAATACTCTTGCTTGCAGGATGCCAAATAAAACTGCCTTCATTCGGAGGCAATGGCACAAACGAGACAGGACAAGAGATAACCGGCGAAATCATTGGCGAAGAGCCATTAGAAGCAATTGACGAGGGGCTCGACAATGCCACAGAGCTGACAGAAGAGCTTCCGGAAGCAACAACTGAAACCAATGAAACAGTTGCTGAAACAGCAGAAAACGAGACTGCTCAAACCAATGAGACTGCTGAAACAACTGAAGTTGCCGAAGAGACTGAATCAGTTCCAACAAAGACAGTCACAGAAGGCGACTTGGTAAGCTTCCCAAATCTCGCTGCAACTGACCCTGAAGGCCAGGAGCTCACATACACATTTACCTCTCCCTTTAATGAAAATGGAACCTGGCAGACAAATGTTGGCGACGCAGGAACTTATTTTGTCAACATAACAGTTTCTGACGGAGTAAATGAAGTCACTCAGCAGGTGAAGATTATTGTCAGGAATTCAAACAGGGCGCCTGTGATAGAGCTTTCAAGCACTGACATAAGCGTCAACGAAGGAGAAACAGTAACCCTGAATCCAACAGTTACAGACTCTGACGGAGACGAGGTTACAGTTGCTTATTCAAGCTGGATGGAAACAGCTAGCTACAAGACAACTTATAATGACGCAGGAGACCACAAGGTGACAATAACAGCTTCTGACGGCGAGCTTAGCTCAACCAAGGAAGTTACAGTAAGCGTAAACGATGTCAACAGGGCGCCTGTGCTAACGCAGATACAGGACCTTGCGATTGACGAGGGAGACAAGATAACCTTGCTGCCTGTCGCCCAGGACCCAGACGGAGACAAGCTGAGCTTTGTGTTCAGCGAACCCTTCACAGAGAGAGGAGTCTGGCAGACAGCTGCAGGAGACGCTGGAAAATACAGGGTTAACGTGACTGTAAGCGACGGAGAGCTGACTGACGGCATTGCATTCTTCATCATAGTGCAGACTGCAAACAAGGCGCCTGTAATAACAGGGCTGGCTGACTTGACTGTTGATGAGGGAGACGCTGTTGAGCTTGACTTCACAGTGACTGACGCTGAAAATGACTCCATCTCGACAAAAATTTCAGGATGGATGAACAGCACAACCTACACGACAACCTATGACGACGCAGGCGATCACGACGTAACGGTCACTGCAAGTGACGCAACAAGCACGACAACAGAAACAATAACAATAACAGTCAACAACAAGAACAGGCCGCCGGTGTTTAACCCAGGCTCGTTTAGCTAAGGCTGTTTTTTATTTTTATTTTTTTGTTTATTTTATTTTAATTCTGCTAGAATAAGTTTTATTATTTCTTTGCCGCAGCTGTCCCAGAAATCAATTATTTCTTTCGCTTGCGAGATGGAGACTCTGAATGCACGATATTGTTCATCATGCCGCATCATCCGAAATCTGTCGAGAAAATTCAATTTGATTTTCTTTTTAATGTCCATTTCTTTTAATATGCTCAAGCAGAGTTCGTGATTTCCAAGAGCACTCGTTGGCTCATAACCAGTCAACAGCCATTTGGCAGTGCCGAGACTCCTTATAGAATCATATATAGTATTAAAAATTAATGTCGCACTATCCTCAGTCAGGGATATTCCCTCTGCAACTCGAGCATTCGTTTCAGCAGCAATTATCATCGAACCTATTAGTTGCATGTCTTTTTGTTTTGGCCTGAGACTCCCTAATTTTACTAGCGCGGCGATATCCTCTTTTCTCATAGTTTTACCTCAAGAAACCCCAGCAAAACTATCCCATTCGCAATATTGTTGAATAAATTCAGATCTATGTTTTTTCTGTTAAATACATGAATCTGAATTTTCCTGCCTATGCGCTTTTCAAATTCTTCCAATTCTTTTACAGGAGCAATTGCATAATCGCCGGCATCGTCGCTTTCTATGGCTATATCAATATCTGAGCCTGAGAGATCTTCCCCCTTTCGGAAGCTTCCAAAAAGAACGATTGCTTTGGGATTATTGAAATGCTGGTTAAGAAATTCTACCAACCCACTGGCATACACAAAATTAAGGTTGTATACAATCTTACTTCTGATAAACTGCCAATTCAGCTGATTGGCTTTTATTCTCCAGATATTGCTTAACCTTACGATCTCAATAAAATTCATCTTATGCAGCGCATCTAGAATTTTGCCTATGTTTGGCTTAGCTACTCTCGCCAACTTTGCTAAATCTGAGAGGCTAAATTCCTTGTCAGGGTATGCGAACAATACCTCAAATATTCTATTCTTTGCGGTTTCTTCATATAACAAGCGGTATTTTTCAGGAACAAATGGTGTCTTCATATAACAATCGTTATAAATGAGAACTATATAAACCTTTCGTTAAATGCTATCAGGCAGAAACTCCCAAATCCTTCATCTTCCTGTGCAGAGTCTCGAACCTGAGCCCTATCTTGCGCGCAGTGGCAGAAATATTATAATCGTTCTCTCCAAGCGCTTTCTCGATAAACCTTCTTTCGAACTCCCTCTCTGCCTCGTCAAGCGAGAGCGAGGGAAGCTCCCTCACAATTTCCCTTGAAAGAGTTGGAGCCATTCTTTTATACATCCTGAACAGCTTGTCCCTTGCAAGCCCATCCTGCCTGCTTGTTTCAGATTCTTGCAGCGCGCCTGTAATCATTTCCTGCACAGAGCCAGTGTAGTTCTCAGCCAAAAGCTTCTGCCTGTCGACAATAATTCCAAGCTCTGTCATAAGCCTGTGGATTGAGCGTCTGTCAATTCCAGCCACTCTTGCAGAAGTCGAGACATTTCCAGAATGAATCTGCAATACCTTTTCCAGATAGTGCTTCTTGAACTGCTTTTTTGCAGTTTTGAATGCCTTTTTAGTGTCAACATAAAATGAGAGAAGCGAATCTTTTTTCAGCCTGTCTGTGATGTCTGAATTAAGCGAGATTGTGCCAATCCCAAGATATCTCTGGCTGGCTCCATCTACAATATTTTTTATCCTGTCTTCAACTGTTTTGTCTAGTTGTGGCATAATTATAATAAGCAGCAAGAAGAGTATTTAAAGGTTATGATGTTTTTGTGACAGTTAGTCAATTAAGTTGTCTGGCAGCAACTTATCGTTTTATACCCTACGAAAAGTTCATTATCTTTTTTTACCTTTAAAGTCAATTTTGCAGTTGCTTCGCCAGAACCACTAAAACTTATTTCTTTTTTATTGCTACTGATATCAACCATTAGGTTCAAATTTGTTGGAGATAGCGTAGCCTCCTCAATTAAATATCCTTCGTTTCCAAGAGATAATATTGTTTGTTTGTAGTTCTGGCGTAATGTGCTCGGAATATCAGCAAAAAGTTCTGGAGGTATTTGTTTCACACAACTCTTTTTTCCAGTTTCAATTTCCATGCAATAAATTCCCTTGTCAGTCCCTGTGCCGCAATCAAAATTAATATTAACGTTCGTCGGGTCTGCCTTTGCTTTCTCATATAAGATCTCATTGCAGAAGCATCCTCCCTCATTTACAACAGCGGGGTTTTCATCGCAGCGCTTTAAAGATGATACTGGCTTTGCCGCCAGCTCTTGCGGAAGAGCCGCATTGCACACAACCTGGAAAGGAATTTCTTTAATCTGCTCCTGCTCTGTTGCAGAATCAACTGTCACCTGGCTGGATGGCCCCCAAACCTGCCTTGTCTGCTCTGCGTCATAAAGCGTGAACACAGCAGTCCACGTGTACGCAGTATTTTTGTTGACATCAGCGCAGGGGCCTGTCACTGCCTGTTCAACTGGCGGAGAGAATATAACCTCAATAAGTTGAGCGTTTAATGGCCATTGTTTTAATTCAATGCTCACTCCTTCTTTTGTAAGCTGCAGGATATTATTGCCAGGCACAGTCCCCTTGTCGACTGGCTCCATCACTTCCTGCCCTTGTTGCGGAGTGATTTTTACTTTTTTCCAGTGCCCCCAGATGCCATTTTGGTAAATATCGTTCGTTGTTAGTTGTGGCTTTGCAGCGCCGCCGCCAACAGTCTCTCGTAATCCAACATACACTTCATACGTTTTAGTCTTCAAATCAATGTGCGCAACGTATGTTTTTGTTGGCGTTCCCTTCATTATGAAAAGCAGGTCATTAGAAACCCAGGTTTGGCCGTCATAATATGCAAGATTCGCATTTGTCGTCGTAACAACCTGGCTGAACCAGCCATTCTCCAGCTTGAAAGAAGCAGGCAGCAGGTTTGTTGTGAAAGAGCCCTCTTTTGTGATTTTGTTCTCGCCAATGCTTGCTGACTTCCTGACAACTTCGCCATTTTGGTTCTTTATCTGGTAAGTGAGGTACTTGATGTATTTGTTGTTCTCTCCTGCTGATTTTGTCTGCGCCTGCCAGTCTGCTGGGCGGGAGGTGGTGATTGGAATGTCAAAGTCAACAGGGTCGTTTAGCGTGAAAACCTTCTGGTTTTCTGGATATTTTGGAGTGATGTCGCCAAGCCTTGCTCCTGCATAATCCCCGATTCCCAGGTCACAGCGGAATGCGGCATTGACAATATCAAATGTGCAGAATGCAGGCGGAGAAGAGCCTGCAAGCCCAATCTTCTTTTCAACAGAGTCATTTTTGAACTGGTTTGTCGCCTTGTCAATCCAGTCCCACTCAAGCACTGCAGTGTCATATCTCACTCCTGAGCTGGGGTCTGTTGCTTCAAGGGTGTAAATAACTTCAGATTCAGCGCCGCCGCCAAGAATCTCGTTCTTTCTCAGCTGCCCGCCTGTGTTTGGAACAATGAAATCCCTTTCTGGCTTGCCATAGCAGTCGCACTTTCCGTTCTTGAACCCTGCGCTCGGGTCGCACCTCATGCTGTTTGAGCACTTTAGCTTTAATCTCCAGCTTAAGTCAGCTCCTGCATCAAGCATGAATCCAAACCTGTAGTTCCAGGTCACAAGCCCTCTTGGGCTTGAAGTTGGGTTGAACGCGACAAATCTTCTTTCTCCTCTTGTGAATGCGCCAATGCTTTCTATATCCTGCGCCTCAACAGCAGAATTGTACAATGTTCTCATATCCAAGCCCCAGGTTCCTGTAAATGCCCACAGGCACATTGCGTTCGCAAGCTTCTTGTCGACAAACAAGCTGTTCCAAAGATTTGTGTCTCCATAGCGATTAAGATTGCTCTTGTAGACAGCGTCGCCTGATGTCACAGCTGCTCCAAGTATGTTCAATCCTGGGAATTGTGATGTCCTCGTTCCTCCTGTCCCGCCAGAGAATTTCTGAATAGAGCAGCTTAATGCGTCCCAGAACAGGTCGCACACATACTGGCTCACAAGCGCCTGGCAGGCTCCGGCTGTTGCGTCTCCTGTTATCGCGATTGACTCAAGGCAGGTCTTTATCAGCGTAGCAATCCTCTTTATCTGCCCGAGCTGCCCCTGCAGCGCAGGAATGCACAGGCATCTCACGCTGTTGAAAATGTTTGACGCAGGCTCAATGATGTATGACTTGTCGTTTGTGGTAAGCTTTGCGTAGATTTCATCAAACTTGCTCTTTGCCACAGTATTGCATTTTGTCTCATCAACAAGAACTTGCTGGGCACCTTTGCAAATATGGTCTACAAAGCAATCTTTTTGATGGTTTATTCTGTCTTTTTCGTCAGGATATTTACTCTCTGGATACTCTGTAACGTCAAAGCATTTTGAGGCTTCAGTTTCTGTGTCTGGAATGAAAACAATGTCTGAATTGACTCTTATCTTGTTGGATGCTGCTGTCTGGCCGGATGTTCCTGTTGGATTCTTGTCCCAGGTGAGCTCATCGACAATCTGCCCCCTGTAAATGTTATAGTTTGTCGCTGGCGCGCTTTCAAGCTGCCCAATAACAGGAAGAACAGTCGCGCCTCTCTTCTCTTCGCTGTAAGGAACAACCCCTATGAAAACAGGAGCTTGGCCGGTGGCAATGTCTTTATTCTTTGCTCCTGAGCTGGCATAGTCTTTATTATACCTCACTCCAACCATTTCAATCGGGTCAATCACAGGCTGCCCTGTGCCTGGTTCGCAGAAGCCAGCTGCTGCGTTGAAGATTCCAGGGTTGCAGTCTATCGGAGGAATGCCATTTGTATCCAATGAGCTTGCTTTTAGCTCATTTGTCGCGCCTGGCCCTCTTGTCTGCGCAGCAAGGCAGGTGCTTTGCTTTATCTCGTCAAAAGTCACGTCTTTTGCAAGCGGAAGGTCGCAGGCGCCTCCCCATGTTTGCATATATTCCCAGCCGCAGCATCTTGGGTCTGCAGGATGGGCTCCTTTGCAGTTGACATCATCATCATTTTGAACGCTTGAGCCAGCAGGAGCCTGTGTTGTTTCTGAAGAGCCAAGGAATCCAGTGCTTGCGGCAGCTGGTTTTTTCTGTGCATTATAATATCTGTAAACTTCTTTTACTCCCTCGTACTTTGATGAGAGCCCCTGTGTCATCCTGCCATATTTTTCAGTTTGCGCAAACGAGCAGCTCGAGCCTGTGAAGTATTTAAGGCCGCTGTTATCATTAGGAACAGGAGGAAGCTCTATCGGCTTGTTTTTCTGCGCATCATTGATGTATTTCTGCAGCGTGGGAACATTTGGGCACGCAACCCTATCGCACAGCGCGTCCCTCAGATTCTCAACAGCTTTCCTGTTCTTTATCATAGACCCGCAGCTATTGCAGGAGCTCCTTGCCTGCTGGTTGTCGTCGTTTTCGTTGTTCTCTGGGAAGTAAACATCACAAAGCCCTGCTTCTGCAATTTGTTTCATTCCTGATTTTCCGCCAATAGATTCAAGCAATCCAGGCAATCCCCTTGAAAATGAAAATTCGCAGGACATCTTCTCAAAGAAATAAGTGAACCAGGAGAGAGCGTTGCTGCCAAAGCAGCCATACATTGCAGCCTTGCCTGCCTTTTCAACAGGCTTGAGCACACGGTCTATGCTGTCAATCAGCTTTTCAAGCACTTTCACGCTCCTTTTCATGAACCCTTTCAGGAAAACATCAGGATTAATTCGCTTGTCAATCTGCACTTCAATAGGCAGGCATACTTTTTGCACAGAATTCACTGCCTGCGTCTCGCTGAGCATCTTCTGTGTTGCAGGGTCTTGCCTTGTTGTTGGAATCAGTTCCTGGTATTGTATGTTCACAACAACCAGCGCCCTGAAACAGCCTGCGTTTTTTGGGAACAGCGTGCATTGTCCAAGCCTGTTGTTAGACAGGACTTCTTCTTTTGCATAGTAAGTGTCTCCTGGGATTTCTGCCTCAAGAGCCTTGAATGGCAATGATATGTATCCAATCTCATTTTTTTTCTGCCTGATAAAATTCACGACAGGCTCTGCAAGCCAGCCCTGGTCATACTTTTCTGCCATTGCTTTTCCAACATCCACGATTGTGACAGTAGGCTGTTTTACTATCGTGCCGTTGAACAGCCCAAGATAAGTCAGGTTGACTGAGAATCCGAGCTGCTGCTGCCCTTCGAGCATCAATCTTGGAGTCAGTGTGCTTGGCATTGGTCCGTCAATTCTCACGCTGTATTTTCCTCCAAACCCGCATTTTGCATACTTGACAACAGCTTCTTTTGTCTCTGACTTCCATACTGTGTCATCAGCCTGTATCTTTATCTTGTTCACCCAGGCTTCGCCTGTGTCAATCTGAATTCTTTTCTCAGAAATGCTTGTTGCAGGATCCTGCCTCAAAGCAACCTTGAACTTGAAATTGCCCTGGCTGTCTGTAACCTGTGGCTTTTGCGACTTGTTATTCACCCACACGTTTATTCCAGCCTGCTCGCTCACTTTTCCTGTTACAATGACATCAGGCTCATAACTCACTTCAATCAAGTCACCATTCCATTCCAGAATCTTTGGAGGCTCGGTGTCAACAACAATTGTCCTTGACAAGTCAACTGAATTGCCTGCCCTATCAAGAACAGTCACAGTCAGCTTGTTCGGCCCCTGCTCCAAATTAACATCAAACGAGAATTTTCCTGTTGCGTCAACGTCAATGCTTTTCTGCACTGACTCGCAGCTGAAATTTGCTTTTGCAAGCTGCTCCCCTGGCTCAACGCCTGCTTTTCCAATAGTGGTTGTTATTGTCGCAAGTTCTGACAATGCTCCCTCGTTGCAGCTTGTGTCAACAGCAGAAATCCTATAGTTGTAAGTTGTTCCCTGCGCAATCCTTTCATCAACATATGAAGTTGTAACGTTGTTTACAACAGCAATCCTGGCATTGTTTCTGTAGATTCCATACTCATAAAGGTCTGGCTCGTCATTTGCAGTCCAGTTCAGCCTCACAGATGCAACTTCCGCCACCTTTAGCCCAAGAACCCTGTCGGGAGGAATCCTGTCAAGCTCTTTCTTGAGCGAGTAATAGACTTTTCCTGGCTCGCTTGTTGTTCCCGTTATGGTAATCTTTGTCTGGTTTATTTTTGCAGGAATAAAGTCAAGCGACGCAACAGGCGCTTGCGAATCAATTGTGACTGTGTAGTTCTGCGAGATTACATTTCTTGCCTGGTCAGTTGCCTTTATTGTTATCTTGTTGCTCTGCAATGGCAAAGGAACAGGACCGAAATTAAAGCTGCCAAATGCGTCAGCATCCGTTGTATACGAAGGAAGGATTTCATTGTTCATATAAACAGAGACAACTGCAAATGGCTTTGTTGTTCCGCTAACAACAACCCTGTCGCCTTTTACAAACTCAGGCATTGAAGCAACTATTATTGGGGCATTGCCTATGCCTGCTGTGAATCCTCCTGCTGCTGTTGTGCCGGTTGCGCAGTTCTTTTTTGCATCGCAGCTCTCTACCTCAAAGCTGTACGCCTTTCCCTCTTCTGTTGTTATTGAAAGCGAATGATTTGTTTTCAGGATTGTGCTGTTTGCAGGCGGCCTGTTCAAGTCAGGAGCAATGCCGTAGCGCACAAGGCTTGTGGCAGGCTCGTTTGTCTTCCAGGAGATTATGGCAGAGTTTGCAGTGAGAGAGACAGTTATGTTTGATATGACAGGCGGAGTGCTGTCAATGCTTCTTGCCGTGGTAAAATTATACAGCTTCCTGTTGTTGTCGTCGTAAACCTGCTTTGTTGTTCCAGGCACTCCTGAAAATATTGAGTAATAATAGAACGTATTGTTCTTCAGTCCTGTGAGCCTTGCAACGTGGGTTGAAATCAGCGTGCTGTTAATATAGGGAGCTTCATTTCTATCGTATTGTAGGCCATACATAACCTGTGTTGTTGCAGGCTCATCACTTGTCCAGTATATTGCCGCAGACGAATCATTGATATCAAGCAGCTGGGGAGTTGTCAGGCTGAATGCAGACACCAGCTGAGCAAGCTGAATTGAGAGCAATGCAACTATCACAATTGCCAGAACTCCAAATCCTGCCTTGATTTTTCTTATGTTCATCTTGCTTCTGTTCATTCGATTACAGCTCCTGTTGTCTCAAATGTCGGCTTGAGCTGCTGTTGGTAGTTTCCATTGTAAAGCACGTTCACCACATTTGTATAATACTGGTCTGAATTTTCCCATGGAATGTAGCTAAACACGTGGAACACAATAGTGTCAGCTCCTGCTATGTCGCTGTATGAAAACTGAATGTTTTCTGCATCATAACCTCCGATAATCTTGTCAAACAGCGTGAGCATTATGTTGACACCATAGTTTGCAGTGTCATCTATGACCTGGATTGTTGTCTGGTTTGGATAGCCAATGCGCTGCTCGAAATTTTTTCCTCTTGCAGTCAGGGTTATTGCCGCATTGTCTTTCTCTCCAAGCTCTATTGCCCCTGTTGTCTGGAACGCTCCTGAAAGCGCGTCAGTTCCAGCAGGAACATAGTATGTGTGCTTTACAACCTTCACATTCATTGTCTTGATTCCTGTCATTGGCACGACAAAATAATCCTGCCTCAAGGCATCAGTAGTAAGCTGCTTTTCAGACGGAAGATAGCCGTCTTTCTCAGCAACTATGAAACCATTAGTGCAGCCCTCAGGCAGCGCCGCCACCAGTTCCCTTACTCCTGTTTCAGGGTTTGATCGCGTGCTGCCGAGGGAGCACAGCTGACTAAAGCATCGGTAACTTATCTGGACATCTTCAAGGAATATAGGCCAGCCCATTCCTTCATAGCCCTGCGCCCTTATGCGCGCAATTGTGCTGCCAGGCGTTGCGCAGAAATCATCTGCAAAGCCAACTGGCTCAAACCTGTGAGTTGTCACAGGAGCCCTGTTTCCTTCGTTGTTGTGCACAAGCACAGGGAATGCAAACTGGAAAATAAATCCATTCTTGTCAAAAGCAGAGTCATCCCTTATTCTCATCACGACTGGATAATTCACGTCGTAAGTGAAGTGCGCCTGGTTGATGCAGCCAATTGGAATCAGCTTGTTTATTTTTCCGATGTTTGACTTCAAGATGCCATTGTCATTTGGCTGAACGCTCATGTCAAGCCCCCAGTCTGGCTGGTAGTCAAAAGAAGCCTTCAAGTCAGTGCTTGGTTGTCCGATGTTAAACATCAGCGCATTGTGCTCAATTAAATCAGCAGGAACCTTGCTCTCATCAGGAATAGCTCTTCCTAATCCGCCAAGCTCTGTTGGAGCGAAGTCCCGTGAGCTGTACTGGGTGAATGGGGCGTATGTGCTGTCTGCATACAAGAATGGCGGGGAGGCTGTGTTCTCAACCCAGATGTAAGGCACAATTGCCTTCACCATATTCTGCAGCTCCTGCTGCACGTCAACTGCACTCCATCTTTTCTGGTTGCAGTTGAGCTCGAGAACATCAAGCGGGGTGTTTGGGTCAGAGGCAATCCAGTCAACTGTTTTCTTCTCGAAAAACATTTGCTCATTTTCCTGCTGCATTAATTTTGTTCCAAGCTCATACATTTTCTTTAGCCGCACAGGCACAAAAATAGCATAGTTCTCAAGTCTCTCTGTTTTTTCAGCGCTAGCAACATCAATAGGATAGCTTAGCTCAATCGCAACGTTCTCGTCTGCAAGAGTTGTCTTTACGCTTATGTTTGTTCCTGCGACTTCTGTTATGTTATACTGCGGGAAGCTTGCAAAATTGTCAAGGCATTGCCTCAGGTTCTGCCTGATGAAAGTTGAAATGTCAAATTCAATGTTCCCAATTGGCGGGCTTCTGTCTTCCTCGTGATAGTACCAGTAAGGAACTTTCACAACTCCTGCAGGGTCTGCTAAAACATAACCTGCTGGATTTGTGGCAATGAAGTTTGGAATATTCAGGTAGCCTCCCTGCTGCCCAATCAAATTTATTGCTTCGCGGCTAAGCTGCTGTGCGCAGCTGACTACAAAATCATAGACAGGCCTCTGCGAAGGAGGAATTGCAGCCCTGTTTTCCTCCATCTTGATGCTTGAGCTTGTGATGTAGATTCCTATGCCTGCTGCCACTATCATAACAAGCCCTATTATGATAAACACAGTAAGCTGGGCTTTTTTGCCGGGCTTTAGCTGCATAAACTCCAGAGTCCCTCTTTTTTCAGGCAATCCTGTCATAATTTCCTCTTTTTTCACGCGTCTTTTCTTTGTTTCTCTTTTTCGTTTTCTTTATCACGATTTCTTTTTAAATATCACCGTCTAATCAATATAATGTATTTGATTTTATCTCTTCTCTGAGTATGTTTCTTACTTCGGCAACAAAGGTTGTTGCTCGTTCCAGCGATGTTATTGCTTTGTTTCTTTGCGCTTCTGTGCCAAGCTCGTACTGAAACTTGTGCCGTTTTACCCTTTCCCTGTCAAAGCTTTCAACAAGATTCACAGCGCGCTCTTCAATGCCAATAAGCTCCATAGCATCCTGTTTGACATCGTGATACTGAGCGATCAGTTTCACAAGTGTTTTGTTCTTGAGAAAATAAACGACAAGAACATCTGCAACAACCTTGTGCGGAGACTGTTCTCCAACCTTCATATTTTTGCTTGCCATTAGCGCCAGCGCGGCATAGAACATAGAATAATATGCGGAAACGATAACCCACAGATAGGACTCGAACGATTCATCAAGAGCAAGAGCTTTCTTCTTTTGAGGCTCTTCTGAAAGTTCGAACAATGCCTTTGCAGTCATGATTGATTTTTCAGCGTTTTTTATGAAGAAGCGGATGTACTTTGCTATTTCTTTGTGTTTTGCAAGCAATCTTCCTGTGGCAAGATAATCCTTGACACGATTTTCTGCCTCCCTGAGCTGTTTCTCTTCAATCATTTTGCAATTAGAGCGAAAAACTGCTCGCCTCCAGCAATTATCAGGTGTTTTCTTATCGCTTCTCTGGCAACGCTTTCATCGACAATTCCCTTTTTGAACTCTTTAGCGGTTAGAACAACAGGATGCACTTTGATGGCATTCAGCGTTTCTGTCCTGTTCACAGCTGCCTCGATCTCGGTCTCCTGGTCTTTGCAGGCAGTTACGAACATAACATCAATGTCAGAGCCCTTTCTTGCGGTTCCCTTTGCGTAAGAGCCAAAAACAAGCATTGAATAAAACGGGTTTGCTGTTGCGGCTGGAATTTCGCGCAGCGCCGAGTAGAGTTGCATTGCAAGCTTTTTTGCAGAACATCTCTCTGCCACAAACCCGTAAACAGCAGCGTTCTCAGGGCTGAGCAGCGCGCTGCATCGATTGATGTTTGAAACCCTTCTTACGTGCACCAACTCCCTCTTTTTTAGCTGTATCATTGTGTTAAAGACAATCTTGTAGTCCTGCCCGATGCTCTTGGCTATTTCGCGGATGGAAAACTCGTTTTCCAGCTCGCCAGTCAAAAAGCCAAGCACATTTTCAGCAGTCAACGATAGTGTATCTTGGTACATAATATTATGTATATTCATACCCTATTTAATGCTTTTGCTTTTTTAGCCATTTTTATTATTGCTTTAATGCAATAATGTCCTGAATTTATTGCCACAATATTTATCTGACGGCCATCTTTTCCCCAAGCAGCGTTGCCGCATAAATCCTGAGCCAGCTGAAAAATGGCGCTAAAATAATCGCAGTGAACAATATGAATCTCACTTCAGATATTGTTGTCAGCCCTCCAACAATCCTCCACAGCTGCCACCATATCAAAAACACAATGCTCGCCAGGATGTAAGGCAGTATGAACAGCCTTATTTTCGCGAAGCCCAAATTGAATATGCTGCCAAGCGCCTTGCCTAAGCTCTGAGTTCCTGCGAATGAATAGTGCATTGCAGTGAGCAGGTGGATGTAAAGCAGGGCTGAGACAAACACTATTATTATTGAAAGCCATTTCGCATTATACATTGTCGCGACCAGAACAAGCAAGCCTGGCCAGACTATGAACACAGGAATTGAAACCGCGAACCAGACAAGATTAGTCCAGAAAAATCTCTTGCTGAATCTCCAGCACAGCCTGAAGCCCTCTCCCTCCAAGCCGTTCCATATCAAGCCCTTGAACAGCGAGTAGATTGCCAAAATCAAAAGCGGAACAAGCACAACTGAAACGCTGTACGTCCTGAGGAAAACAGTTATTGCAGACGCAGCCTCAGAAGCCATCTCAGGCGAGCTCGCTGCCTGCATTGCCAGCGGCTGTATTGCAATCAGCTGGCTTTTCATAAACGAAAACAGCTGCGTGGCCAGAAGAACAACCACTGCATAAAACACAGCATCATAAATCCAGCTGAGCAGGAATTTTTCCTTTAGCATCGTGAATGAGCTGAAAAAGTCACCGAATGTTTTTCCAAGATAATTTTGTTTCATTTTTTGTTCACCTCGTTAACATAACTTTATAACATAATATTTTATTGTATTTAACCCAAGTCATTGTATCCAGTCTGGCTTGGGCCTGCCGCCGGAGTTAAAGCTGGCGGTGTTGCCTCCTGCTGCCCAATATTTGTTGGAGTCGTGTCAACATCTGCAAACGGTATGCAGATTTGATTGTGATAGACCCAAGTCCTGTCTTTCTCAGGAATTTTCGGTTCAAATGTCAGGCATATTTGCGTATACTCGTTAGAGGAATATAAGCTCGGCTGGAGTTTCAGCGGGCAGGAAGAAAGCACGCAAGTCAGCGGTTTTTTTGGAGCCAGAACCCTGTCTGGATTGTCAGCGCCCATCCAGTCTATTGATGAGCCGTCTGACTTTATCCACCTGACGTTGAATTTCAAATTTTCATTTTCAAACGGATTCACAACCCTGAACTCAACCTTGTAAAATCTTTTGCTGGTTGTTTCACTATAATCAAATCTCGGGCCTCGCTCGGCAAGAATGTATATTCCTCCTGCTTGCGTTGTCATAGACGCAGTTGAGCCGCTCTGGCTCATTTTTGTGTAGACATCGCATCGTTTTGAGATATAGCATTTCCGTCCTGCAAGCACACCCCACATTTGCTGGCACAGGTTCTCATCAATCTGCGCCCGCCTCTCGGCAAGCTTCTGCCTTCGGTCAGCGCCCCTGAACAGCAGCATGTCGCTAAACTGCCCCAGTCCTGAATAGTCAGCATAATTTTTTATGAATTGACTCAAAAATATTCCAATATCATTCATCTTGCCAGTCGACCCTGCAAACTGCTCCCGCGCCCACTGCCGCCAGGCGTCTCTGTAGCCGAGTGTTCCTCCTGTTCCCTGCAAGCGGGCTCTTTCTGCGAAACTATCCTCAAGTTGCTTGACTCCGTCTTTTCCCAATTTTGTTTCGAGTTCGGTGTTTAGAGCAGTTGTAGCGTCTTTTGATGCAGTATTGCCTTTCTCATCTTTCCACACGCCGCCAGCTTCGCGATAATACTTTGTTCCATCCGCAGCCTCATAAACCTTGTATTCTTTACCCACCAACTCAACATTTGCAGGAGTCGGAGATTGTTTGCCGTCATAGTATACAGTCATCTGTTTATTTTCAATAGAATACCCGCTATTTATTTTAGCAAAATTTCCATCTTTGTTCCCGCCAGCCCCTGTTATGTCAGAACTAATTGCGTTTGAAGCTCTCTCCTGAGAAGTATACCTGACAATTTCATTGCCATCATACTCATATGTTTGTACTGCAGTCTCACTAACCCTAATTCCCATATCTTGCTCGCGGATTTCATAGACGTCTCCGGCTTGGGTCGTAGTTGTTATGATTTTTGATTTGTCAGTGAGAATATTAGCAATTTGTGTTGTAGTGAATGCTCTTCTTGAATTAAAACTCGAAATAACAGCTGGCAAAGCTACTAAATTATCTTCTTGGAGCATCAGCGGGAGATCTGATATTTTGGTTGAAGGCAACAATGGACTGCCCCCCCAGTTTTCCACACTTACTGTTTGTTCATCCTTGCTCTTAATCACCCACCCCCCATTTCCTGCCGCGCGCGTGCCGCCGCCAACTAAGTCAAAAGTTGGAGGGATGTCTGATCTTGTTGGAGGAATGAAAGTTGTCCAGCTTTTTTCGTGGCTTATCGCCCAAGAGCCGATTTCATTTGGTAATTGGTAACTCGGGGCATATGTCTGTGGGGCTATCTGGTAGTGTCCACTGGGGTAGTACGAATCAATCTGACTCCTTGTATATATGTTAGGGTCCCATTCATCTATGTTTTTTGTTTGCGCATTGTAAAAATACAATTTAGTGGTTGTTTTTGGCTCTTTTGGCGCGCCAGGGCCTACTGTTATTGTTGGGTTTAATACACCCGCTGTGCCGCCTGCCTCTCTGTCAGTCGATATACTTTTGGTAGGAGTCACGTCTGCAGCCATTGCTATGCTGCCTGCTAATACTAATAAAATAATTACCAAGCCCAAAATCCACAATCCTCTCCTGATTTTTTTGTTAGTCATGCTCAATCAACCCGATCCCTCCTTTAACCCAGCCCCTCCTTCTTAACCAGCTTGTCCATCTTCGCGCAAGCCTCGTCATTCACAGAATCTGTTATAGCGTCCCTGTTTTTAAGACTGTTCCACGCATCTCCCATCTTTGAGATTGTATTTGTTATTGCGCATACTGTATACCAATCTCCCGTATTGCTTTTTTTGCACATAACCTCATTATTGCACAGCACAGCTGCCGCAGTCTTCAAGAAGAAACTCGGGGTAGAAAGCGCATCCTTCAATATAGCGCCAATTTTTTCAAAAAACATTGAGTATGGGATGAAATTGAAAAGTTCTCCATTCACATAAGCGCACATCTGTCTTTTCTCTGCCCTGTCGCATTCTCTTATTGGAACTCCTTTCTTGACATCTTCAATCAGGCAGTTGGCATACTGGCACTGTATCTGCTTTTCTTTGTTAAGGCCATAAATATAGCCAGGTATGCAAAAGCACACAGCGCTAAGTATCCTGCTTTCTTTAATATCAGTATACATTGGCGCATTGAAATTTGCGCCTTCATTTGTAAAATCCTGCGCTGTTGGCAGATCGCCATGAGCGCCCCAAGACAAGTTTACCGACCCTGACTTGAACCAGCTAAGCGGGTCCTGCGCTAGCTTTAACACCTTGCATACTGGATTATCCATTAAATCAGCTGCAAAACCCAGACTCTCTGTCTGGCTTGAAGTTATCTGGCAGTTGACGAGGCTGCAGGCGTAATCAAGGAACCCAAAATCAAAATCATATCCCCTGTCTATTTTGCCTGTAGGGGGGCATAATATTTGTCTTATTGCTGTTTTGTACGGATCTGACGTAAATCCCGCAATAGATAGCATAATGTCCAATACCGCAATTATGTTTGTTATAACAGTTTTCCACCTGCAGATTGTCGAGGCAAATTTAATCACCTTCTCTGCATTGCGTATGAAGTCGCTGTTCTGTTTCGCCTTTGTCACAGCGTGCTTTATCTTCACGTCATATTGCGCATTCAAGTCGCCAAGAGGATTGTTGTAGAACTTTACAACAGTCGTTATGTTCTTTAGTTCAGGAGAGGTTGTAACCGAGTAGTTTTGAGCAGTGCCAAATCTTGTATAAATCTGGAATGGGCAAGTAATTGTGAGGTCGTCTGTTCTAAATACAGAATTTTGCAAAGTAATTGCAAGATATGGTTTATTAGTGCTGGGTCTGGTGTTCATCACTTTTATGCCGTTAGGATACAACAGCCCTGTGTCTCCTGCGCAGTTTTCAAATTGATCGCCGCCTTCATAGTCAACAAAAATAAGCTTCGCAGTTGTATCGTCACCTTTGCGTATCATAGGAACCGCGCAGCTTACTCTCATTCCTCCCTGATAAAGCTCTGCAATCTGCCTGTCAACAGTCGGCTGGCAGACAACAGGAGCTGGGGGATACCAGTTGTCAGGATGTTCTGAGTTTATGACTCCATAAACAGAAACTGTTGTGCTCCAATGCAGCCTGTTCGATGGTCCGTTGTAAATGTCAAAGCTCACAGGAGCAGCAGCCATTGCGCTTGTTGTTGAAACCTGCACTGAAACTTCACACAGCCCCTCCTCGCTGCAGATGAAACCCTGGCTGTCAGCTCCGTCTCTCAAGCTTGAGAAATTTGCAAAGCCCAATATGTTTGCATAGTTAATTAATCCTGTCTTATTAGTAATGTTGAATAAAAAGAATACCCTGTCTCCTTCTATGGCAGCATCAAATATTTGCTTTCCTTGCCTGGATATATTCCACACGGGTGGAGAGCCGAACTCCGGAACATCAGCATTAGAGCTTGCGCCCAATGTTTGCGCAGAGCCAAGCAAATTATCAAAGTCGTCGCTGGTTGGCCCTGTGTCATCATTCCTGATTGTGATGTTATATGCTCCTGTGTTTCGCACTGTTTCCAGATTCCACACGCAGTCCCACATCAGGGGGTTTGTTGCATTTCTGTTGCAAGAATCTGCCTTTTTTGCATCTTCCAAGCCAAGCTCATGCAGGTCTGCATATGCTTTTGCAGAAGAGTTCATTCCGACTCCTGGCTGTGCTGGTGATGAGCTGTCTGTATCGCTGAACACTGTGTGCATAGCAACATTGTTGCCAAAGAATGGATAGCCTGTGTCAATATCAACAGGCCACTCGATGTTGGAGTTGATTGGAGTAGTGTAAATTCTGACATAAGTTGGTCCTGTGTCATCAATGCGCAGGTAGTTTGAGCAGGGAATTGTTTCCTGCTTGAAGTTGCCGACATCGTCTGTTGCGTTAATTTTTATGTTGCAAGACGGGCTTGCTATTCTTGCTACAGGCACATTCTCCCACACAAATGTCTGGTTGCCTATCGTGCTGCCTTCTCCTCTTGAGCTGGCTGTTCTGTATTTGACACTCGAAGCAGCTCCTGTTGAAACAACATCTGAGAAGTCTGCTTTAACATTTGCCAGTGGAATGTTTCTGATAGAGAACAGGGTCACTCTCACATCCGCATCAAACGAGCTGAATTCACCAGAAGATTTCAAGAACTTTCTTTCGTTGCCTGTTGCCCTGTCACTAATCGTGAAATTTGTCTTTGTCGGCAGGACATCATAGACAGTTACAATGTTGCAGGTGCTCTCGCTTTTTCCGTAAGTCTGCCCAAATATATCAATTGCCTCTGCGCAAATCTTGTGCACGCCTTTGGATTGCGCTCCAAATGTGTGCTGGACTGTTCCTGTCTTGCTGCATACACCTTCGCCCAATCCTTCATTAATTGCGGCAAACTGAGTGTTGTTGTCATAAAACCTTATTTCCTTCAGCCCAATACAGTTGCTTGCTGAATTTGGATTATCGCCATAATCTTTGACATCATATGTTATTGTTATTGGAGTTGAGATTCCTGTTTCCTGCTTGTCAACAGTCAGGCTTGTTACTCTTGGAGCAAGCGCGTCAATAGTGACTTTCTTTGTATCGCTATCGTATGGGTGAGTAATGTCAGTTCCATATGCAGGATTGAACAAGTAAATTTTGTAAGTTCCTGAAACAGCATATTCTGACAGCGGCCTTGTCTGCGAGCACATCCAGGTTTTTGTCTGGGGATCTGTCTCGCTGCAAATCGGCTTTGAAATAATATTCGGAGTCCAGTAGATTGCAACTTTCGGGGTTGTGCGGTCGTTCATTTGAACGCTTACATTTACATGAAGAGTGTCAGGCCTCTTTGCAAACCCATCGTGGTCATCGCTGCCTTTCATTGTCACAGCAATAATCTGCTGCGCGAAAACAACAGGCATGCTGACTACCAAAATCGCCATTGCAAGCGCGGCAATAATCAGCAGTTTTTTGGCGTTCATGTTGTGATTTTCTTGTTTGTCCTAGTTGTTTTGTTTATTATTTTTATTTGGGTATTCTTGTCGGGCTAAATGCATCTCCATTGTTGCCAACAATCGTCTGGAAAATATTCAGCATTTCAAGGTCTGTGATTTCCCTTTCGCATTTTGTCTCTGTTCTTTGCATCATTCCAGAGCCGCATCCCCAGCTGCTGTCAGATTCCTTTATTATGTGGCTTGGGTCGTCTATGGAATAATGCTCTTCTGAATCCCTGTACTTGTGCCTGGTAATCACGTGGCAGTTGTCTGTTACGCTCTCAAAATTCAGGAACGGCGCGTAAAACACAATTTCTTTTGCGCTGTTTAATTCATCTGCAGTAACTCTCCAGTCAAGCTCCGCAGCGCCAACATACATTTCTTTTCCTGCGTCAAAAACAATCGGGGTTGAAGGAATGCAAACAGCCTCGCACTCATCTGCTGCAAGCACATGCGTCTCGCTTTTTACGCAGCTCAGTTCAGGCGGAATAACAATCTTCCTGTCAAGCCTCTTTGCCAGATTAATCGTCACTGTATATTCTCCTGGAACAAGCGAGACATTCTTGAAAAGTGCATCAGCAGGAGCAGCATCAGGGTCAATTTCTGCAAAGGCAAAGAACCTGTCCTCATTCCCGCTAGTCTTTTTTTCAAGCTGTATTGTTGCATGCTCTCCGCTTGTAAGATTTTCTGCGAGGTTTTTGTCAGTCTTTGGCGTCCACACCCAGTCTTCACCAACTACTGTCTTGAACTCTCCTTCGCCAGGATTTTCAGGGTCGTAATCAACCCATTCCTTGCTTAGCACAGGCCTTATCTTGTCTATCGTCAGCTTTTTCAGGCTGAAATCAACCTGCCTGTAAGGCTCAATAGCAAGCTCAACCGCCGAGCTGACTGGCTCGTCATAAGGCGTTGACAGCCCTGTTCTGCCAGGCTGGGCATCAGTCAGCTGCGCTTCAACAACTCCGTCTATGCCAGACGGGAATTTGCTGACAAGCTTGCCTGAAGCGTCTGTTGTTCCAATTGCGCAGCTCCTGTCTCCAAGGGTGTAAAACACAGAGGCTCCTTCAGCAGGTCCTCCTGTCTGCCCGTTTGTTACCGAGACAGTAACATTGTAAGGAGTCCATTTTGCCTGGTCGCAAAGCATTGACGAGCTTGTAAATGTGGGAGTTGTAAGCGGCTGCGCGTCAACATCAAGAGGGTCGTTGTTTCTCACATTTGCTTCCAGGAAGAATTGGAAAGTATATCCTTTGCCGTTGAATGCCTCTGGTTGTTCTATCGTTACAGCAACAGGATAGCTTATGTCATAGACAAATTCGCAGCTTCCCATTCCAAGAGTCCTTGCGAGTTGGCCAAAAAATCCTGAAACAGAAGTGCATTGGCAGATTCCGCCCTTGCAGTTGCTCAATTCAAAAAATGGTGCCCAATCAGGAAGGTATGCAAATTTCACAGACAGGTCAGGAAATATCTGGGTAGGATTGTCCTCTGTAAATGTTGTCCACCTGAACGAACTGTAAAGTCTCTCGCACATAGCAGGGTCCCTTTGTCCTGCGCAAGCTACTGTTGGAGGATCCATTATTCCCACGACATTAAACAAAGGAATGTATGTCGCAAGCATTTCGCGGATTTTATTTTCCACATCTGATTTTATCCAAATACTCCCCCTGTCGCCAGAGCCAAGCCCTTCATCAGTTGGCGGAAGCGCATCAGGGTCGTTGCGGGAAAAAATCGCGAGTTGCGTGCCAAAGTTGTTAGCCAGAGCAGAGTAGTCTATTTCAAGATTTGTGAGCGTGGTTGCAAGCGCATAAACATCTGTTAAGCTTACGTCAAGCTGGCTGATATAATTTTCAAGCCTGCGCTCAATTCCATCCTTCTTTGCCACGATTGGCCACGCGACAAAAATATTGACTTGCTTGGCAGTCACAGTTGTCTCGACTCCAAGCCTGCCAGCCTCATTAAAAGTCCATCCTTGCTCCCTGAATTGCTTGAAATCGCCAAGGCAGTCCTTCAAGTTTGCAGAAACATAATCATCAATCTGCGTTTCAATCGCAAATTGTGATTGCACTCCATACTGAGTTGCTGTGTTTCTTTTCAGCGGAGGAGCAAGCGAACTATACGCGCAGTTTGGCGGTATGCAGTCATTTGGAGAGCTTAGGTACCACCAATAAGGAACCTTGGCTCCATTGTATTCAACTGCATCTGATGCTGTTGGGTTCTGTTTGTTAAAAATATAGCCTGCAACAGGAACGCCGCTAAATTTTGTTTGCGCCGGCGCGTTAGCAACAGGATTCAAATACCCTCCCTGCAAGCCAAGCTCCCGCACTCCCTGCTCAGCAACTTGCGCAATGCACGATGTTATGAAATCCTGTATTGGCTGCACATCAGTAGGAACTGCCGCAATCGTCGGCAGGACAACAGTCTCCTCGACAGGAACAGTCACTTTCTGCTGCTGCAAATAGACAACAACTCCAATGCTGACTGCAAGAGCTATTCCAACAATTATAAAAACAGTAAGCTGCGCTTTCTTGCTATTTATTGCAACTTTTTTAGTCAGCATTTTCAACTCTTTTTTTGCTTAGCCGCTTTTGTAGCTTGCCATTGCCGCCCACGCCTCGCCTTCAGCGAGGTTCATTTTTCCTCCCCCTATTTCAGAGGGGAGGAGAAAATGAAGTCCGACTTGGTCGGACCGTGGGCGGCGATACTGCGATTTATTGACACAATCAACTAATTGAAACCTGCACCGGAACCCTTGTGATTCCAATCATATCTGATGCGACAAATGTAAGTGTTCTCATTCCTGTGAAGCCAGTGTATGGCTTGAGAGTCACTATGTTTCCATCGACCATCACATCAAGGTTGTCTGTCCTTGTGGACAGGAAAACAAGCGGGTCTCCATCAGCGTCTTCAAAATAGTCATTCATATTCACCCTGTATTCACTGTCCCTCTGAATATTGAAAAGATAGCCAGCTCCTTTCCAGTTAGGCGCCTGGTTTGAGCTTATGTCAATTGTATAATCAATTTTTGATATGGTGAGCGTAGAGCCTTCAATGTCTATGAAAAGAGTTATTGTCTTGTCGAGTCCGCTAAGCGAGCAGCTGTCAGCGCAGGCGCTCTCAAAACTATTTGTTGTGGAGTTGCTGCTGTCAAAAACAAGTATTTTGCTCTCGCCATTCAGGAGATAAACTTTTGCTGTTCCTGCGTTAGCTCCACTATCAGAAAGATAGCCAGATAACTTCAGTGAGAGAGGCTGCCTGTCGAGAGTTATTGTGTAATTTGAATCTTCTGTAAAGCTTGCTCCAACAATCTGGGAGCGCTCCTGGGTGTTTTCAAGCACAGCCAAGCCAATGAAACCTGGCTTGAAAATAGCTGCCCCTGCAAACAAAAGCGCAAGAACGACAAGAAGCGCAATGCCTGGCAGGCGCTGCCTGAACTTGGAAGCATTGATTTCAGAAATACGAGCTACGGTCTTCAGCTGGGAAAGCTGTTCGTAAAGCTTTGATGCCTGGTCATAGGCAATTGTCTTGTGAATGTCAGCCAGCGAGCTTTCATTTATCTGCTTGTACTGCTCAAGAAGCCTGGAATACGCATCTTTTGCCTTGCCAGCGCTGCCGCGAGAAATCTCATATGTAACTTCTTTTTCTAGCTCAACAAACTTAGTAACGAGAGGTATTTCCTGCACTAACACCACCTTTTTAGTCAGCTGCGCTTCGCTTGCTGCCAAGTTGGCTCGTCATCAATTCAATTTCACTCGCCAACTTTAGTCAGCTGCGCGCGAATTTATATGCAATTTATATGAATTTTACCCATCACAGCAATAATCTCTAAATTTTATTATGTGTTTATAAAGTTTTCGGCGTGCTCCGACGAAAACTAGACAGCGAGCAGAGCGAGCTGGCGTAGTTTTCTGTAGCTTTCGAGAACAAGTTAGTTCAGTTACGCAGCTGGATTTTGTTCAGCAGCAGATTCATTTTCTGCCTTCTTTTTCTTCTCAACAGGAGGCGCTATGTTTGCCGGTCCGGCTTTCACAACCTTGAGGTTTATCTGTGAGATTTTAGGGTGAATTGTGTTTCCGCACACTGTCTTTCTCTGCTTCATTCCCTTGGAAATCTTGTGCATTCCAATGCCAGAAACAGCCAGAATCCTCTTTCTTGCCAGCCCAGGCACGTCCTGCCTCATCGGAAAACCGCAGTAGTCAGAGCCGCCTGCAATCATAAGCTCGTAGCCTGCAAGCTCTGCAATGCCTGTGTCCTCTCCCTTCACAATGTCGCCAATTTTCTTGCCAAGGAAGGCCCTTGTGTTTGGCTCCTGCAGCTCCTTCTGGACTGTTCTTCCTTCTTTTGTCCCTATGACGAGTTTAAATGCGACCATGTTATCCCTGAACGATTAAGAACTGATTTATAAATGTATCTGTCTCTCTTATTTCGTCGAGAAAGCCGCGCAAAACCCGCTATTCTCTTTTTTCCATCCTGCTTCTTGCTTTCTTCATTACAAGTTCGTTCCGCGATTCGCGCCTCAACAATCGCCAACAAGGCGCAAAAAAGCAAGTCGGGACACTTAAACCAAGAGCAGCGGTGCGCCCGACTTGCTTTTGAGGCGTAGCACGGGCTTGTGAAAAAACAATGGAAAATCAGGAATGGCGGAAAAGAAAGCGAGCTGGGCGAGGCGGGCATCTACCCGCAAAACTTTATATAATCCTCTGCGAAAGAAAGACGAAAAGAGGGAGCGATGCACTATTACGACGAAGATGCAAAAGGGGTGTTCAGGGAGCTTGACTGCTCTGCGAATGGGCTCAGCAGCCAGCAGGCAGAGGAAAGGCTGAAGAAATACGGGCTGAATGTGATTGAGCGGGAGCAGAAGATTTCAGGCCTGAAAATTTTTCTCGCGCAGTTCGCCAGCCCGATTATATGGGTTCTTCTTGGCGCGATGGTTATTTCTTTTTTCGTGAAAGAATACACTGACCTGGCTGTCATCGGAGCAATAGTTGTGCTTAACGCAATCCTCGGATTCACGCAGGAATTCAGGGCAGAGCGCGCAATCGAGGCTTTGCAGACAATGGTTGCGCTCAAGGCGAAAGTGATAAGGGATGGCGAGCAGAAAATAATTGACGCCAGCCAGCTTGTTCCAGGAGACATAATTATTGTCGAGACAGGAGACAAGATCGGGGCTGATGCAAGGCTGTTTGAGGCGCAGAACCTGTTTTGCCAGGAAGCAAGCCTTACAGGCGAGTCAATGCATGCGCAAAAAGAGCCTGGAATCCTGGAGATTGACACTGCTATTGCAGACAGAAAAAATATGATTTTTGCGCATACTATAGTCACAGCAGGCAGGGCAAGAGCAGTTGTTACGTCAACAGGCTCTTCAACGCAAGTCGGCAAGATAGCGGCAATGATTGAGCAGGCAAAGCCAGAGCCAACTCCGCTGCAGAAAAAGCTCAAGCAGCTCAGCGTTTTCATAATTTTTGCAGTTGTCGCAATTGCGATTGTGTTTTTTGCAGCAGGAATTTCCGCAGGCATGCCAAAGTTTGACCTCATGCTGACTGCGATTGCGCTTGCTGTTGCCGCGATTCCAGAAGGATTGCCTGCCATAGTCACAATATCTCTTGCGCTTGGCGTGAAGCGAATGGCAAAAAGAAATGCGCTGATGCGAAACTTGCCTAGCGTCGAGGCTCTTGGCGCCTGCACAGTTATCTGCTCTGACAAGACAGGAACCCTGACTCATAATGAGATGACTGTGAAAAAGATTTATGCAAACAGGAAAATCGTCGGAGTGTCTGGCTCAGGATATTCTCGCGAGGGAAATTTCACAGACAGCCCCAAAAATTTTGAGCTTTTGTTAAAGATTGGCGCCTTGAACAACAACGCCCACATCAGCAGGTTTGAAAACAAGACAGATGTTTTCGGCGACCCAACAGAAGCCAGCCTTACGGTGGCTGCTGAAAAAGCCGGCTTTGACGCGGAACAGCTCAAGCTGGACTATCTGCGTCTTGAAGAAATTGAATTCACCTCTGAAAGAAAGCGAATGACAACTTTGCATAAATTTAGAAGCAAAAGGATTGCTTTCACAAAAGGAGCTCCTGAGATTGTGCTTGGCTTGTGCAATTACATTCTTGTCGACGGCAAAGTCGAAAGGCTCACAAAGCAGGAAAGGCAAAAAATTCTTGCAGTCAACGAGCAGTTTGCATCTTCTGCGCTGAGGGTTCTTGGATTTGCATACAAAGAGCTTAGTGACGAGCGCGTGCGCAGCGAGATAGAGAAAGAGATGATATTTGTCGGACTGCAGGCAATGATGGACCCGCCAAGAGCAGAAGTCAGGGAGGCAATCAGGAGATGCGAGACCGCAGGCATCAAGGTGGTGATGATTACAGGAGACCACATCGAGACTGCAAAGGCAATTGCAAAAGAGCTTGGAATCCAGGGAAGGGCAATAACAGGAATTGAGCTTGAGCGCACTGAGAATTTTGAGGAGATTGTCGAGGAAATTGGAGTTTACGCAAGAGTAAATCCTGCGCACAAGCTCAGGATAATTTCTGCTCTCGAGGCAAAAGGGCACATTGTTGCGATGACAGGCGATGGGGTTAATGACGCTCCTGCGCTCAAAAAGGCAGGGATTGGAATTGCGATGGGAATCACAGGAACTGACGTTGCCAAGGAGGCAAGCTCAATGGTTCTTGCAGACGACAATTTCGCGTCGATAGTAAATGCAGTCGAAGAGGGAAGAAGGATTTATGACAACATACAGAAATATTTTGCTTATCTGTTCTCAGGCAATATTGCAGAAGTGCTTATTGTGCTCACAGCGCTTCTTGCCGGCTTGCCCCTTCCTCTTATCGCAATCCAGATTCTTCTCATAAACCTTGTCACAGACGGGCTTCCAGCCCTCGCCCTTGGACTCGATCCTCCAGGGCCTGGAATAATGAAGCGTCCTCCAAGGCAGCCGGCAAAAGGAATTTTTTCTGGCTTGTCTGCATTCCTAATTGGCTATCCGATAGTTGTGCTTGCCGGAGTGATGCTGCTCTTCACGCGGTATCTTGGCGAAGGAGCCGCAGGGCTTGCAAAAGCCCAGACAGTTGCTTTCACAGCCATAGTGTTTTACGAACTTTTCCAGTCGCTGAGCTGCCGCTCAATTACAATGCCTGCGTTCAAGGTCGGAATTTTCAAAAATAAATGGCTTGTGCTTGCAATGCTTGCCTCTGTCGCGGTGCAGCTGTCTGTTATTTATGTGCCATTCCTGCAGCAGCTGTTCCGCACAGTAGCTCTCACCCCACTTGATTGGCTTGTTGTTGTTGGAGTCGCGCTGACAGGAGCGGCTTATATAGAAATCCACAAGGCGGTTTCGTCGAGAAAAAATAAATTGTGAGCTGAAATGCCACTTCATCCTTTAACTGTCTACCATCTTAAAGTAAATGTCAAATCAGCTCCAAACTCCTTGCTGGAAGAATTGAACCATTCCCAAAATTTGGGAATTCTGGGCTTGATCGTTAATGTATTTTGCTCGTATTTGTAGATATTTATTCTGTCAGCCAGAATAAAGAGGGATTTAAGGTTAAAATATTTCAGCAGCTCTATTCTCAAGTTTGCTCTTGATTGCTCTTCGTCAAATTGATTCAGCGTCAGATAGCTATTTGAAAAAGGACTATTTTTAATTGGCGCATAATCAAATCGCAAAATATTCAAATCAGCAGTTGGCAGTTTCGAGTCAAGCGTCAAGTCTTTCATCAAGTAGAAATTTGACTGCCTGGCTGTTGTTGGCAATATTGCTGCCTGTTTGGAATTTGTTTGGGTATTTTGAGCATAGAGCGCCTGCGGCCAAGCTGGCAAAGCAGCTCGCTTTGGCTCGCTGCTAGCTTGGCTGAGGAAGCCAACGCTTCCAAGTTTGTCTCTTCGAGCCAAACTGTCGCCAAGTTTTGTTGCCAGATGATCGCCATCATCATACCTTTCTGGAGAGCTGCAGCCTGCAAGAATGAATCCTGCTGTCGCGGCTGCAAGAAGAATTATTTTTCTGATGTAACTTGAAGCCATCTTTACTCACAAGCCAATATCGACGATAGAAGATATAAATGTTTCCCTGAAATCCACCTAAACCACTAGGCTTTTTCCTGTCATTTCCAATGGTTTCTTGATTCCCATCAGCTCAAGAATCGTCGGCGCAATGTCGCCCAGAAGCCCTTTTCTCAGCCTTATTTTCTTTCCAGGCTTGCCAGAATTGCTTCTCTCTCCGCCAATCAGGATTAAAGGAACATTATTCAGGGTGTGCGAAGTCCTGTATTTTCCAACCATCTCCTCGCAGTTTCCGTGGTCTGCTGTGACAATCACAATTCCTTTTTTTGCCAGCGCAGAATCAACAATTTTTTTCAGGTTGGCGTCAACAATCTCAACTGCTTTTATTGCGGCATCCAGCTTTCCAGTGTGCCCAACCATGTCAGGATTCGCAAGGTTCACCGCAATAAAATCAAAAATATCTTTGCCGATTTCATTCACGACTGCGTTTGTTATTTCCCTCGCCTTCATTTCAGGAGTCTTGTCATAGGTGGCAACCTTCGGGCTCGGAATCAATATTCTTTCCTCGCCGTCAAACGGCTTTTCGCGCCCGTTGTTGAAAAAGTACGTGACGTGAGCATATTTTTCTGTTTCTGCAGCCCTGAGCTGCTTCAGATTCCTGCTCGCCAGCACGTCTCCAAGAATGTTTTTGTGAAATTCAGGCTTGAATGCGATGGGAATATCCAGCGTTGAGTCATATTCGCACATCCCTGCAAAAAACACATCTCTTTTTTCTCTTTTAAAATAACCAAACTTCTTGTTTACAAAAGCCCAGCTGAGCTGCCTTGCCCTGTCTGAGCGGAAATTGAAAAAGAAAATGGCGTCATTGTTTTTTACGCCCTCAAAATCTCCAATCACAGCCGGAGCAACAAACTCGTCGCTGATTCCCTTTGCATATGAGCTTCTCAGGCAGGAAATCGCGCTCTTTGCGGTTTCGCCCTTTCCAAGCATTGCGTTGTAAGCTTTTTCTGTCCTTGGCCACCTCTTGTCACGGTCCATGGCATAATATCTTCCAAGCACTGTCGCGATTTTCGCAACATTTCCCATGCCCAGATTTCTTATTTCGGCCTGCAGCTGCAGCAGGTAGCCTTCTGCGCTTTTTGGCTCGGCATCCCTGCCGTCGAGAATCGCGTGCACAAAAACATTTTTCAGTTTTTGCATTTTTGCAAATTTTAGCAGCGCAAACAGGTGAGGCAAATCAGAATGAACCTTGCCGTCAGAAACCAAGCCGACAAGATGCAGCGATGAATTTTTCTTTTTTACCAGCTTTGCCGTGGCAAGCAGCACAGGATTCCTGAAAAAGCTTCCGGTTGAGATTGCCGTGTTTATTCTTACCAAATCCTGGCTAACAATTCTTCCTGCGCCGATGTTTATGTGCCCTACTTCTGAGTTTCCAATTGCTCCCTTGACAAGCCCGACTGCCTCCTCAGCTGCCTTGAGCTCTGTATGGGGAAATTTCCTGAGATAAGAATTAAAATTTGGCAGTTTTGCCTGGCTGATTGCATTGCCTCTCTTGTCTTTTCTGATGCCCCATCCGTCGAGAATGACTAAAACTACTGGTTTTTTTGCCGTCGCTGTTTTTTTTATTTTTGCCATTTTTGTTTTATGCTTTCTTATCCTTGCCCACCTCTGGTTTGCTTCCGCAAACCTGACAAAGTCAGGCAGAGGCGGGCGTTGTAATAATGTGCTTATCTTGGAAACCTCGCAAATCTTGCCTTGCTTCCCAGCTCCTCCTCTATTCTTAGCAGCTGGTTATATTTTGCCAGCCTTTCTGCTCTGCAGGGCGCTCCTGATTTTATCTGCCCTGCTCCGATTCCTACGGCCAAATCCGCAATAAAACTGTCGTCTGTTTCTCCAGAGCGGTGCGACACCATTACATTCCAGCCATTGTCAACTGCAAGCTTTGCAGCGTCAAGCGCTTCTGTGAGAGTGCCAATCTGGTTAGGCTTGAGAAGCAGGCAGTTGCAGGACTCGTGAACAATCGCTTTCTCAATTCTTGAAATATTTGTTGTCAGCAAGTCATCGCCTACAATCTGAACCTTCTTGCCAATTCTTTTTGTCAGCGAGGAAAACTCCTCAAAGCTCTCTTCATAAAATGGGTCCTCAATTGAAACTATTGGATAATTATCAACAAGCTCCTCGTATTTTGCAGCCAGCTCTTCTGCAGTGTATTCCTGCCCCTCAAGATAATATTTTCCATTCCTGTAAAAAGTTGTTGCGGCAGCGTCAATTCCCAGCTTTATTTTTTTCCAGTAGCCCAGCTCGTTGACAGCATCAATGATGTAATCAAACGGCTCCTCGATGCAGTTGAGCTGCGGAACAAATCCTCCTTCATCGCCCACATTCACTGCCCCTTTGCCGAGCTCTTTCGCAAGATTGTCCTTCAGCACGTGATAAACTTCAGAGCCAATCTGCATTGCCTCGCTGAAAGATTTTGCTCCTGTTGGAATCAGCATGTATTCCTGGATATCCAGCTTTGTGCCAGCGTGCCTTCCGCCGTTTATTATGTTTAATGCGGGGATTGGAAGCAAAAGTTTATTGTTGCCGTATATTTTTGCAAGATAAGAATAAAGCGGCATTTCTGCATCTGCTGCTCCTGCTCTTGCGACAGCCATGCTGACTGCGATCGTCGCATTTGCCCCGAGCTTTGACTTGTTGCCAGTTCCGTCGAGAGAAATCATCGCATCATCAACTGCTTTCTGGTTGATGCAGGACATTCCAACAATCTTTTTTGAAATCAATTTATTGACATTCTCAACCACCCTTAGCACGCCTTTTCCAAGAAACCTCCTGCCAGAATCCCTTAGTTCAACAGCTTCGTGAGAGCCAGTGCTTGCCCCTGAAGGCGCAGCTGCCCTGAAAATTCCTTTTTTGGTGGCTAGCTCTGCCTCAACAGTGGGGTTTCCCCTTGAGTCAAGAATTTCTCTGGCTTTAAGCCCCAGTATCTTTGTCAAGTCATTTCACCTAGTTCACTGACAGGTTTGCTCGTCGTTCAATAACAATTCGCTCGCAAACCAACAACACACCTCATTTTTCTAATGGCAACAATAGTTTCCTGTCTTATTAAATTTATCTTTTTCTTTTCTTTCCTTTTGTCAGCAGATAAACAAGCAACAACAATGAAAAAGCAAGCGCAAAAATTGAAAGTGTTATTCCTTGGCTGGCTTTCTCTGGAACAGTTGCAGGCATGGTTACTTTCCTGACGCAGTCAGTGTCTATCGAGCCAAGGCAGTCAGGGTCGCAGATTCCATCATTTTCAGGAAAGCATATGCCGTCTGAATCCTTGACTGGGCAGTCTGCAGGGCAGCTAAGCGTGTTTTCAAACTTGTCGCAATATCCATTTCCATCGCACAATCCCTGCAAGTCAAATGACAGCAGAACTTTGTTGTCGTTCCTGACTTCAAACCTGCCAAAATTTCCCAGATAAGGCAGTTTCTTTGAGATGAAAATCTTGTCTGCAGGAGCAGGGTTGTCTTTGAATATCACAAATATCACAGGCAGATAGCTGAAGAAGCTGTTGCTGCTCACAGCCCATTCCTGATTGTAGCTGCTTGGCTGGTCAGGCGAGCCAATCCCGACTCTTATGTCACTAAGCTGGGCAGCAGGGCCTGTCTGGCTGTTATTCTCGACAAAAAATTCAACATTAAGTGTTTTCTCTGCTGTCGCAAGCTGGCAGGCGATTATGAAAATCAATGTCGCAATCCACAAGACAAAATATTTCCTGCTCATCCACACACCCCCAAGTTGGCGCAGAGAAAACCAGTTATCAGCAGTTTTGTTTCTGTGGACATTCTTCTTTTTGGCGGAATGTCAGAAGAGCCCATTATATTTGAGTAAGCTTCCTGTTTGAAATCAGCGTATTTTCCTGCGCAGCAAGCCCTGTCTTTAGCGCAGCATCTGTCGCCGCAATCGCTATTTTGCTTGTCTGGCTTGGCATTAAAGCAAGGATGCCCAAATGCATTTGACAGAAGCTCTGAAGTGTCTTCCCAAACGCAGGTGTCATACTCGTCGCAAAGCGCAAAAACATGCCCGAGCTCATGAGCAACAGAATGCTCCTGCCTGCCGCAGCTTGCTCCTCCGATATAAACATTTGGAGAGGGCATATAGTTATAGCCGCAGCCGCATTTTTCAAGCTCTTGCTCATTCTTGTCAATGCCAATAATTGCATATTTGTAGACAGGAATTGCTCCTGTAAAACTGACTCCAGGCAAACCCTGCCCTATTCTCTGCTGCAGCCAGCTGTCAACAAATGAAAAGAATTTTGTCGTTGCCTTGTCGCACTGCTCTGTGGGAAACAGCAGCGGCTCGTCAACTATAATAAAATTGTCGTCGTTAAGCCCGAGCTCCTGCGCAAGATTCAGCTTTATCAAAGTCACACGCTCTAGAAATTCCCTTGATTTTGCGTCATAGTTTATTGGCAGAAAATATATTGTGAAATTAGTCGTGGCTGCAGACACCGGCTTTTCGCAATTGCCGTCAGCGAGGCAGGATGATAATGGCGGGCAGCCGCATTGCGCGCAGTTTGCCACAAGATCGCCACTTTGTTCGCACAAGAACGGCTTTTCCTTTGAACACTCGCCTGATTTTGCTCCGTCGCTGCAAAAACCAGCCAAGGCTGCAGCGCCTGGCCTGTTTAGCATTGTTATTACTCTTGTTTCTGATTTTTTTTCCTGGATGTAACTGTAAAGATAAATCGAGAACGCAGACGAGACTAGCAAGATTATTCCCAAAATAATGAAAACTGTCAACTGCCCCCTTTTTTTCATTTTTGCCTCTACTAAATTTTACTTTTCTCGAACGGGCGCGAGGGGATTTGAACCCCCGACCTTCCGGTGACTCCCGCTGGAGATTAAGAGCTTCATCCCAAAAAGGCAGAAAAATTTGCCTTTGTCGTCGGATGCTCTACCAGCTGAGCTACGCGCCCACAGAATCTGATGGCAAAGAACGATTTAAATATCTTTCTATGGGAAAAAAGAGCTGTCGTCGGCGTTTCAGCTCGCCAGGTTTCAATCCCAGCTGACTCTGCGGCTGCAGCGGTGCTCCAAGCCGGATTTCTTTTTCTTTCTTCTTCTTGAAATCATAACAGCGATGACAATCACCAAAACAAGCCAGAAAATAATTACTGCCGCATTAAGCGACAAAGGCATAGTTTCAGAAAGCGAACTTCTTGAATCAACAAAAATTTCTCCAGCGTTAGTCTGCCTGCCGTCATAATTTGCATGAGCTGTTATTTTGTAAAGTCCGATCTCTCTTGGAATAAACTCTGCTGTAATTGTTTTCTGCTCTCCAATTCCAACATCTGCAGCAATTCCTTCGATTGTTCCCAAAAGCGCATCAGCAAACCAAATCTCACCAGCAATTCTGGCAGAAACAGGCAGCTGCCCTGTGTTATTGAATTCTGCATTTAGCTGGACTGTTGTGTTGACAAGAACCGTTTGGTTGGCAACCAGCTGAATCAACTCCCCTTGTTTAACCAAACTGCCTATCTGTCTGATTTCAAAAGGCAGGATAACCTCTTTCACAAAAACTCCATCTAGAAGCACAGTGACTTTTGCAAAATACTGCGCGACAACCAGCCCATCTGAACGAACAAAAACAGAGTAGTCATCTTCAACAGTTGGCAGGGTTTCCAGCGTGCTGCTAATTTGCCTGATTTCTTTTCTTGACGAATCCAGGATTGAGATGGAGACTGTTGGTTTTGCAATAATATTGCCTGTGTTTGCAATTCTCGCCTTAATTTCTATCGAACTGCCTTGTTCGCTGTCGCTGGCGTCTATTGTTGTGACGGCAATTTGCTTTGTTTCAATTGCGGACATTTCCACAACAACCTTGATTGCAGTGCTTGCGCTCACTGTTGAACTTATTCCTCCTGGCAACGAGATTGTGTTGATTACCACAAATCCTTCGTGCCTGCCAAGCATTGCATCAGTTGGCGGCTGGGCAATAAGATTGAACTTCAAAATGTCATTTTCAACCGCAACATTCTCTGTTTTCAGCCAGTCTTTTATTGCTCCGCTTATTAGAACATTATTAAAAGTCCTGCCCTCAAGCGGAATTGAAAATTCCTGCTGTGCATAGCCTCCTCTGAGAGCATTGTCAAAAATAATTGAAATGCCAGGATTCTCAGCCAAAGAAAACTTTGCAAAAAATGCAATGACAATAATTATGAAAAAAAAATAAAAATACCGTTTTTTTGGCATGCCTCACCTGTGCCTGGTTTTCTTCCCCATTGCGCAGAAGATTATTATTATCAGCAGGGTAACTGCTCCCAGCACGATAAGGCTCGTGCTTAGCGGCACTTTCTTTGCTTCTTGTTGTTCTTGTTGTTTCGCAACAGGTTGCATAACTGGCGCTGGCTGCTGGCAGGCAGCGCAGGGTCCTCCGCAGTCAACTCCCTGCTCGCCCTGGTTCTTTATGCCGTCACTGCAGCTCGCTGGCGGTGTGCAGCTTTGTTGTTCAGCTGGTTTGCTGTTTGTCGTTCTGCAGTCATTCGATTCACTGCATTTTCTTGTCTGGACTCCGGATGCAGAACACGCTGACCACTCGCTGCAGCTCCAGTCCTCGTTGCAGGTAATGGTATATCCGTTAGCAGACGCCGTTGTGCCAGCGCCTCTGGCATTTACACCAACGCCTCCCCTTGCTACAACTGCGCCAAAAACTCCGAAAATGCTGAAATGGGTGGTGTTTATCCACACATAATTGTTGGTTTCATCAACTCCCTGCACGCCCTCAAGAGTCCAGCTTGACTGGCTTTCATTCCAGAAATATGCCCTGAGCGAAGACTCTGTAAAATCGCTGTAGTCAAGAGAAAGGTCAGAACTCGAATAATAAATTCGTATCTGCGCAGAGCTCAGGCTGCTGTTGATGCCTGCAGAGGGCCTTATGTCAACAAACTTGCTGAGTGAAGACAGCGTGCTGCTTATTCCAGAAGATGTTCTCGGATTGTCTTCGCTGGTGTAGACGCTCAGCGAGCCATTAGTGATGTTGCCTGTTGTCTTCAGCGCGACTGTTGCGCTCACGTCGTCAGTAGAGACATTGAATGTCGAGCTCTGGTTTGCGACAAGGTTGATTGTGCTGTTGATGCTGCTGTCAGAATAAACGTCAAATGTGACTGCCAGCGTGTTTGAATCCGCATGAGCCGCGCAAGCCAGCAATGCAACTGTTGCAAGCAAAACAAGAAGTTTGGTTTGTTTGTGTCGTGTCATTTTAGCTCTCCGCCAGCGTCCAGCTTGCTGAATAGCTTCCTGGAAGCAATGGGTTTGGAACTGCAAAGAATAGCCAGATGTCTTCTGTGTTGCCTCCTGGCGTTATGTCCTCTATCGGAACAGATGCTCCTGAGATTGCCTGCGAGCCTGTTGTGAGAGCCATTGCGCCAGTTGAATTGCTGTCTGTGTCAACAGAGAAGTTTCCCACACCTGCTGAATTGCTTCCTGCTGTTGCCGCAGCGCCTGTTATAGCCAGGCTGAGAACCTTGTTTCCTGTGTTTGTTATTATTGTGGCTGCGTTTGAGTCAGTGACTGTTGTGCCATATTCTACATTGGTTATTGTGCCAAAAGCAACAGCTGTTGTGTCAAGGATTGAGGCAACAAGCTGGTTATAAGTAAAGGTGCCTGTGGAGTTGCTTACCAAAGTTGCATCATCTCCAGCAGTCACATTCACACTCCAAGTTCCGGTGGCATACCAGTAAAGCATTCCTATCGCGCAGGTGTATTCTGTTGTGTCTGCATCAATATTGCTGGCTGCGCAGCTGGTGTTGCTGGCATAAGATGCAGCATAGGTTGCCTGGTCATCAACATCGCACCTGCACTGGCTATCGTTAAGATTTGCAAAACCGTCTGTGTCAGAAACATTGAATTTTATATTGGCGTATGCTGTGCCTGCCTCTGTCGGGCTGTAGCTGGAATTAAAAACAACAGTATCTATTGTTGGAGCTGCTGCAAAAACAAAACTAGCAAACACCACAGTTATCCCAATCAAAATCAATATTAACATCTTTTTCATAGGAATTCAACCCTCCTTGTTTTGCTGAATGTCCAATAGCCTGCCGCAGCAATAAACAATGCTGCGGCGAGTATTGCGAATTTTAATAGCGCAGATCCTGCTTTTGAGGCAGTTTCGTTGAGCACAACCAAGCCGCTTGGAGCTGTTGCGCCTGCGCCAGTATTTACAGTGGCTTGGGCGTTTTGTTCGCCGCCCTGCGCTGCCTGCCCTGTGCCAGCTAAGCTGCCTTCTTGCGTTGTTGAAGCTGTCTGGCTCTGTTGAGCTGACTGCTGTGTCTGCGCAGACTGCCCAGAGTCATCAACAACATTTATTGTAAGCGGAATCATTTTCGCAGAATTAATGCTGAACCCGCCCTGCCCAGTCATTGCAAGAAACTTTATTTTGAGAGCATATCGTGAAAGGGCGTTGTTTGGAATTGACACCCTGATTTTTGCATATGTGTCTTTTGTCTTTGGCAGCAGGGTGAATACATCATCGCCAACAATCTGGGCAATTCCTGCATCGCCTTCAAGAGAAACTTTGATGCTCATTGTCTCATCACCAACAAAGTTCTGCAGCTCATAGCTGATATCTGCGCTTTGCCCTGCCTGCATCTGAATTTCATCTGTAGAATAGCTTACTCCCCAGGCATTTGCAAGCCCGCTTGAAACTGCAATCATAAATAAGAACATTAAACAAATCAAGCCAAAACCACCTAAGCTAAAACCAGCCACCTTCATTTTAATGCCCCCTTGTTTAGTTTCCATTTTATTCCAGACTCGTTTTCAATTCTGTTTCTCCCTTCAACCATCTTTGAAATAATTAAAATAAAAAAATAAAACAAAAATTGATTACTAAGCAGCTTCTGTCAGCGTCCAGGCTGCAGTATAGCTTCCTGGCTCGAGCGTTGCCGGAACATTGAGCCATATCCACAGCGAGTCAGTGTTTCCGCCTGGGGTTGAATCCTCAAGAGGAACCGAGACTCCTGTTATCTGCTGCGATATCGCAGTGAGCACCTGGGCTCCTGCAACGCCGCTGTCATCATCAACCAGGAACTGTCCTACATCAATATCGGGCTTTCCTGTTGCAGTGGCATTTACTCCTGTCACGCTTACTGTCGCAAGCACGACATTTCCAGTGTTGGTTAGAGTCACAGGCGAGTTTGCGTCAGACACATTTGTGCTGTACAAGTCGTTGGTTATTGTTCCGAAGCCTACTGCAGTGCCGTCAGCAGTTGACGCAACAAGCTGCGCATAGGCAAACGCATTGTTGTGGTTTGTTGTCACTAGCGTTGAGTCGTTCTTGTCTCCTGCTGAGCACCTTGCAGAATAGTTTGTTGCAGAATACCAGTACTGCATGTTTACAGTGCAGGTATACTGCCTTGTGTCAGCATCGATGTCGGTTACCGAGCAACTTGTGCCAGTCGCGCTCTCGTACAATGCGCTGAATGTTGTCGCATCATCCAAGTCTGCTTTTGCCAGCGTGTTGTTCAGGTCAGCAACCCCATTCGTGTCGCTCACGTTGAACTTCACAGTCACGGCGGTAGTGCTGGTTTCAGTCGGGCTGTATGCATTGGTGCTAACAATGCAATTGTCCACAGTCGGGTCGTAGTTAGTTCCTGCGAACGTGACTGCCAGCTCGTCGCTGTCTGCATAAACTGCATAAACAGCAGCCAGCATAGCCACGACAACAAGAACAGAAGCCATAACGGCTAATTTGTTATTTTTCATATCCCATTCTCACCTCATTTTTTTGAATATTTTGTTTAATATTGTTAGTTTGCATCGAATCTAAATTTTATCTGATTTTATGTTGCCTGATTTTATTTCCGTAATCATACTCTAAGCATCACCTCATTTTCTGAGTCACTCACATTATCGACGACCATTTTACTGATAAATGGCATCTAGTATACGAAAGAATGCCTGCGGCATATATTGATTTTTTATACACGCGTTTCGAGCGAGAAGTGTTCTCCTTCTGCTGGAGAAAATTGTTTTATCGCAGCTGAAGGGACAGAATCAGAATTAAAACAGCAAACATAAACAAGGGGAGAGATGGATGCTGGGGTTCTGATAAGGCTGGCAGGGGTGAGGAAGCAGTTCGGAAGAAAGGTTGTGCTCGACAGCATTGACCTTGACATTTGCGCAGGGGAGCTTTTTGGAATAATCGGCGCAAGCGGCGCAGGCAAGACAACCCTGCTAAAAACCATTGTGGGCTTTCTCGAGCCTGATGAAGGAGAAGTCCTGTTTGGATTCAGGAGGTTCTTGAAAAGCAGGCAGGATTCCTCCGGACTTTCACCTCTTTCAAGGAAACCAAGCAGGCAGTTCAACAGGCTGTTTGGCTTTGCCACCCAGGAAGCGTCTTTCTATCCAAGGCTAACTGTCGAGGAGAACCTGCTTTATTTTGCAGGGCTCTATGGCATCGCCAGGGAAGAAGCCAGGGAAAACGCGGATGCTGCACTTGGGATGGTGAATCTCAGCAGAGACAGGCACACTCTTGCAGAGAACCTGTCGCAGGGAATGAAAAAACGGCTTGACATTGCCTGCGCGATAGTGCACAATCCGAAAATCCTGATTCTTGACGAGCCGACAGGCGACCTGGACCCTGCGTTGAGGCAGCAGATTTGGCAGCTGATAAAGAAGATAAATGAAAGCGGCGTCACGATTATTGTGGCGTCACATTTTCTTGATGAGCTAAAGCCGTTGTGCCGCAGAATTGCGCTGCTAGCCAACAGCAGGATTGCTGCAGTCGGCAGCGGCGCTGAACTGGACAGGATATTCTCAGGCAGGGAAGCGATACGCATCAAAAGCCTGCCTGGAAACTACAGGCTTCTTGAGTATTGGACGAGAAGCCAGGCTTCTGGATATTTCAATCACATATCAGTCAATGACAAGGAGCTAGTTGTTTACACTCAGCATTCAACCCAGCTGGCTCCTTGGCTTTTTTCGCTGGCAAGATACTGCCAGGAAACAGTTGTCAATTTTGACATACAGGCAATAGATTTTGCGGGGTTTGGATGATGTTGATAACAAGCCTTATCCCAAATCCAGCCCAGTCTCCGCCCGAGCCGAGCTCGGATTCTTTTTCTCCCCCTCGCTTCCGAAGGGGAGGAAAAAGAAGTCTGGTGCTAGCCAGACCGGAGACTGGGCTTGAAATGATTTTTTCAGCAAAAAAGATGCTGCTTAGGTTTATGGTGAGAGCTGGTGAAAAATGAAAAGGCTTGCAAGGATTCTGGAGAAAAATTTTCTGCTTGTCTGGCGCTCAAAAGGAGCAATTTCCATAATTTTGTTTGGGCCGCTGCTGATGGCATTCCTCATAGGAATCGCTTTCAGCAGCTCTTACACTTATCTTGCCAGCGTCGGCATTTACGAAGCAGGGCAGTCTGAGCTGGGAAGCGCAATAAGACAAAACGTTGCCAACGCTTTTGAGATGGCTGATTTTGATTCGGCAGAAGAATGCATCAATGGAGTCAGAGCAGGCTCTGCCAACATTTGCCTGGTTCTGCCGCAGGGGCTTGCTGTCAATCGCAGCGAGGGAGCGAATGAAGTTGAAATATACGCAGACAGCTCGCGCACAAACCTCGTGTGGGCAGTGCTGGAGTCGCTCTCCGCAAGCATCTCTGAAACATCATCAAACATCAGCCTGCGGATGACAGAGGAGCTTGTTCAGAAACTGTATGCAGCAAGAACTGAGATTGCAAATGATTCACTGCTGGCAAACAGCAGCCTGGCTTTGTTGAGTGCCGCAGGCAGCGATTCAGCCTGGCTCAAGGACAGTGTTTCCTCGCTGAAAACAAACGCGGATGCCAGCAAGCTGGCATTCACCGCAATATCATCCAGCGCAAAGGCAGGATATGACGAGCTGTCTGTGCTGGAAGACGATATAGGCGAGCTTGTCAAGGAAGGCAGGGAATCCCTTGACGATGCGCGGCAAGCCGTTGACACTTCAAGCGCGAATTCTTCGCAAAAAGCCGCAATCAAATCGTTTCTTGACAGCGCAAAGAGCAATTTTAATTCAATCGCATCGTCCTCATCAGAGTCAAAAAACAGCACTGAGTCAGCTGCAGAGGAGCTGAACAGCACCCTCTCTGCTGCAAGCGACGAGGCTGAAAGAATAAAAGAAATGCTGAATGGGATTGTTGACTTCAAGCAAAATGGTTTCTCAAAGCTCGCGGCTGTTTATTTGTCGCTGAATGAGGCGCAGGCCGCAGTCAGCAGGATGTCTTTGTCTTTTGACAGGCTTATTTCAGCCACAGCTGTCGCAAACGCAAACGCCAGCTACATCGTGACTCCTATAGTCAGGAAAGTAATGAGCGTAAGCCCTGCTGCAAGCCAGCTGAAAAACATATTCCCTGCTTTGCTGGTAATAGTTGTTGTTTTTACCTCACTTATGCTGTCTTCTGCAGTCACGGTTGCAGAGAAGGGCTCAAAGGCGTTCTTCAGGAACTCCATAACTCCTGCTGATGAGCTGGAATTTATTCTTGCAGGCTATGCAACAAACCTGGCGATAATCAGCCTGCAGCTTGTTGTTTTCGTTGCAGCATCTGTGGCTTTTCTTAATGTCAGCATTGCTGCAATCGGAAATTCGCTGCTTCTTCTTTTTCTGATAGCGACTGTTTTCGTGCTGTGCGGGATGGCAATCGGAGAGTTCTTCAGCTCACAGGAAGGAAGCATAATCGCAAGCCTTTTGTTTGGCAGCCTGCTCCTGTTCTTTTCAAACACCCTAATTCCCCTTGAAGGGCTTCCGCAGATTGTGCAGGCAATCGCCGCTTACAATCCATTTGTTGTCGCAGAAAGCCTGCTGAGAAAGGCAATTCTTCACAGCATTTCACTGGCAGGATTGCTGAATGGAATATTTGTTCTTCTTGTCTTTGCGGCAGTGGTGTTCGCGGTTCTGGTTGCTTTTGCAAAGTTTGAGAGGGCAAGGACGCTTAGAAACTATCAGGGAGCTTTGCCAAAAATCGAGCATAGCCCAGCATGCCGGGGCGCGGCAAAATGAATTATGCGCACGCAGCAGTTGCGTTGAACGCAGGAACTGCGTTTGCCGCAATCGCATTTGTCGCTTATGTTCTGCTCACAAAAGAAAAGCTGCGAAAAAGAATCTTGAGAATGGGAAGCGAGGAGATTAAGAATGCTGCGTCATAAACCAAGCCGCCCACGTTCCGACTTAGTCGGACTCGCTTTTCTCTCCCCTCACTTCCGAAGGGGAGGAGAAAAGCGACCTTTGCCAGGCAAAGGCGCGGGCGGCTCAACAGCGATTTTTGTGGCGAAGTCAAATGGAGGCAACTATGCGCCTTGACTGGAGACTGCTTGCTTTTGGCGCGCTGCTTGCGGCGGTTTATGCTTTTGTCTTCCTGATTCCGCACAGCATTGACAAGCTTGCCCTGATTTCGCAGGTTTTCAAAAATGGCGAGCTTTGGCGCTTTCTTACCTATCAGTTTGCCCACTTTAATCTCCAGCATCTTGTTGAGAACAGCATCGGAGTTGTGCTGCTCGCGGTCCTGCTGGCAGAGCTGAAGACAGGGCTGTTTGATTTTTATTCTGCTTTTTTTCTGGCAGGAGTTTTTGCAGTCATTCCGCTCTGGGCTGCGATGAGCTTTGTGGCAGCAGGCGCATCAACAGCAATATTTGGCGGCTTTGGCTTGGCATCTTTTGAAGCCAGGAAGCTCGGAATAAAAACTTGGGCAGTGCTGGCGGTTCTGTTTGGCTTTGCAGCAACCCAGCTTTTCACAGGCTCAATGGAATCAGGGCTTTCGCATCTTTCAGGCTTGGTTTTCGGAGCTGGAATGTTCTTCGTGATTGCGAAAGTCAAGCCAATATTGAATGTAAAAAAAAGAACAATTCTCAGGAGGTGTCCTAAATGAAAACAAGAAAAATGAAAATCAAAAAAATAAATAGCGGAAAATTCAAAACAGCAGGCAAAAAATCAAAATTTATCGCTGAAAAAGCAAAAACAGGCATCGATGGCTTGGACACGATGCTTCACGGCGGCTTGATTCGCGGAAGAAACATACTGCTTTCAGGCCCCTGCGGCTCTGGAAAGACAACGCTTGCGATGCAGTTCATTTACAATGGGCTGATCAAAGAGGATGAGCCTGGCTTGTATGTGACTCTTGAGGAAAACAAGCACAAGATAGTTGATGATATGATGAAGTTCGGGCTTGACTTGAAAGCAGCTGAGAAAAGCGGAAAATTTCACATTATTGGCGGGCCATTGGGGCACCTGACTTCGCAGATGGCAAAGGTTGACGCCAAAATGAAGGATTTGGTTGCAGAAATTGAGGAGGTTGTGAAAGCAAATGGCATAAAGAGAGTCGCAATAGACTCCATCAACCTGTTCACGATGCTTGCCAAGGACGATTCTGAAAGAAGAATTGCGCTTGCAGAGCTTGGCAACTGCCTGTCATCTCTTGGCTGCACCTCTCTTTTGCTGTCAGAGACAAAGGAAAACACAATGGACCTGTCAAGGTATGGGCTTGAGGAGTTTATTGTTGACGGAGTGATTGTTCTTTATCTTGTCAGGCAGGGCTCGACTTTCGTGCCTGGGATTGTAGTCAGGAAAATAAGGGGCAGCAGCCACGACAGGGAAATCAGGGTTTACCAGATAACTGACAGGGGAGTTGTGGTTTATCCTGATGAGAGAATGTTCACTAATGTGTAGAACTTTTATTGAACTGCAGGCTCTGAAGGAAGCGGGAGTAGTTTAATGGTTGCGGGCTCTGCAAGAAGAGCTGAATAGTTTGAAGAAGCAGGCGATCGCTGCGGCTGCTGGGAATTTTGTCTGCTGATTGTTTCCTGGTAGCACCTGTCAATAGTTTCAATCAGCGCGCCAAGGGATAGTGGTTTCTGCAAAAACGCGTATGCTCCCTTGCTCTTCGCTGCCTCTTCCAGAAGGGTGCTGTCGTCAGGCATAAAAGTCCTTGCTGACATCAGTATTACTGAAATATCGTGGTTGTAAAGCTGTTTTATCTTTTCGAGAGCAGCCAGCCCAATGCCCCTTGCCGTCATTTGAGCGGTCTCCACGTCATTATCCATCAAAATAATTTTTGGGCGCTTTTCAGCTTCGGTTTTCTGGAGATATTCCAGTGCTTCGTTGCCGTGCACGGCACTCTGCACAGCATATCCTTTTTTGGCTAAATATCTGGAAAAAAGGTCTCTTATGCTTTCATTGTCTTCAACGACAAGCAATCGTTTCTCCAGCGCAGGTTGTGTTGTTTCCATCTTAACCCCTTAAGTTAAAGTTTCTATTTAATCTCTTAATTTAATTCAGCGATTCACCGCTTTAATAATGTAGTAGCTACTCTAATGTAGATACTGCAGTATATATATCTTTCCATAATCAAGAACTCTTTTTTCTACCCTTTCAGCTCCTTCCAGTCGTCGAAACCATCTATCCCGCGCGCCTTCACAAATATCTTTCCCTTCTCTTTCTTTACCTCGATTATGCAGTCCATCAGGTGCTCTATTGTAACTATCGCGCCTGGCTCGTGCATCCCTTCCTCAAGCGAGAACAGCACAGAGCCGCCTGCTTTCTTTATCCTCGCCACCAGAACCTGCGCAAATCTGCCGACTGTCTGCGGGTTTGTGTACATTAGAACTGTGGAAAGCGAATCAAACACAACCTTATGTTTGGGATTTTTCTTTATGAATTCCACTTCTGCATCGGAGAGGGCGATGCTTATCTCGTTAAGAGCCAGCGGCCCAGAAACCCTTTTTGTGTCGTCAGTGTCCTTGCAAAGCTCGTTGGTTTGCTTGCTGTAGCAATCTATAAATTTCATCCTGCCGCCGTAATATATCTTTTTTGCGAGAAGCTCTTTTTTTAGCTCTTCAGAAGATTTGTCTGTGGTTATGAAAAGCACTGGCTCATCTTTTGCAAGCCCAGAAGAAACAAAACCTTGTATGATGCTTTCTTTTCCTGACAGCGGCGGGCCCAAGACAATCGCCGCCCCGCAACTGCCAAGCTTCTGGAAGAGCTGCATCTTTGTCTTATTTTTGCCTGCCTGCTTTCCTCACCATTGTACTTCGTACTGGTTTTGGCACAATTTTTAGTATTCTTGGATTTTTGTCAGCCAGCTCTTGAATATTTTTTCTGACAATTATTCCTGCCACCTTGCCAAATTTGCCCTTGAACGTCTTGAGCAACGAATTGAGCAGGTCGTTTCGGTCTTTTAAACCCAGTCGCATCTCATTAAATGCGCCAGCAAGCTTTTTTATCTCATCATCTCCCTGTGGTTTGATGGCGTAGTTTAAGTTTCCTTTTGCGACTGCGTTTGCCGCGCGCATCAGCTCGTATATGGGTTTTCTGACTTTAAACACTAGCACAGAGGTTATACCAACCAGTAAAAATCCCGACATGATGAACATCATTAAAAATGTCGCGATGTTTTGTTTTACAGAAGCCTCTATCTGTTTTGTCGAGAACCCAAGCCAAAATGACCAGTATTTTCCGTTATCTTTTATATCTAACTGCTTGACTACGACTCCCGAATGGCTTGCCTTGTCAAAAAATATCCCATCGGCGGTTTTTGGAAACAAAGAATTCACGCTCCTGCCGCTGAATGAGTCGTCGTTTGCGAGAAATATCGCGCCGTCTGATTTTACAATCCACCAAAACTCAAAATCTTCTGAAGCAGATAGCTTGCTGAGCATTTCAAAAGGCAGGGCATATGTTATCTGCCCCAGCTCTATTTGTTTTGAAACAAGCCCGCTTAAATCTAAATAGTCATCAATCATGTGGTGTTCAAGGCTTTCGCTGTTGTATCTTATCACAAAAAATGCCGTTAAGGCGTAGCTGATGCACACCAGCGCCAGCATAGATACAAAAAATTTGGTAAACAGCTTCATTATCCGCCTCCAATCAAAACAAAAGAAGTCAATACATTGCCGTGCCTGTTGCCTATGCCTGGAAACTGTCCGTCTTCTCCTGAAGTGAATGTTCCAATGTAAGGAACATTGGCGCCGAGCTCTTCGTTTGCCAGAATAGACATCTTTCCGCGTTCATTTAACGGAATGTTGCTGCCCACGCTGCCGCATATCACAGAAAATCCGAAGCTGGGGTTTTTGTCCAGCATGTTGCCTTGCACTTTCGCGTCGTGCGGCAGTTTTCCTATTCTATTAAGAAGGGTTTGCCAGGCGCCGTAGCTTAAATACACCCGCTGCCCTGCTTCCACCCTAGCTGCTGTTGAAAGTTTTGTAGTTGTTTCGTCATTGCTGGCAGGCCATTCGTGGATGTACAGCTGATATACGCTCCCATCAGGCGCAGCCAGGATTTTATATAGAGGGTGCAATCCTGTAAACAGATTCATATTCAATCCTTCCCTCATTCCTTTTCGTATCTCGCCGCCGAGCCATTCGTCAAGGACATCAACTGCGGGCCTGTTGTCAATTTCAAAAATAGTCCTTCCATCTGCTTTTGTGATGGCGCCTGATTTTTCAGTCCTGTCAAATCCGCCTTTAAAGACCCATCCCACTGAAAGGTTGGTGTATACTGCAGTCAGCATAATCCCGTTTTTGAAAGTGGCTTTTTCAGCGTAAAGCGCCCAGTCCGGAACAATCGGGGTCTCGGCGCGGGCTGCCGAGCCTCCTATGACAGGAACGTCTTTGCCAATGACAGTTTCAATTGCCGCCAACGCCTCTTCTTCGTAAGGCAGCGAGCTTGATATCAGGACAATGTCAGGTTTTCCTGTTTTTCCTGCGCTTGACATTGCTTCCCGCATGGCTGAAATCGCTGCTTCTTGCACAGACGCAAAGCCTTCGTAATTCGCAGAACCAACCCCAAAAGCAACATCATCTGATGAGACGAGCATTATGCCGATTGTTCCATTCGGGTTGTAATGATACCCCTTTTCAGAAAAAATTCCCAGCTTGGATGTTGCGCCGTGAAGCTTAACTCCGGGAAGCATGGTTTTGATTTCGCTTAAGGCAGCAGCCGGGTTGTAATTTGTCGTGTAGAATATTGCATATTTTGGCTGCCCAATCAAACCATTTTTCGCCATCTCAACTGCTTCTTTCACTCCCTGCGCAGGGTCTGGATTCGTGCTCCAGCCGGTTGAGGCTCCTTTTGGCTGTATGATTGTTTTTGACGGCAGCGCGTTAATGTCGTTAATTTTTTTTGGAATGCTCGCTTGCTGGCAGCCTGCTATGGCTGCAATAACGAACAAAACGCTTGCCAATAAACCAACCAAAAGCAAACTTTTGTTTTTCATCTCATTTCACCTCTTTTGAACGCTCTGGTTTGCATGATTTTTATTCACTCTTTGCCCAAGACAGCGGAGATTTTTGCGCTCGCACGTTTTAGCTCAAGCAATGCCAGGCCCAAATTGATGCTTGGCTTTGCCAGCACGACAAGGATTGCCAGCTTTCCTGCGCCGATTGCGAGCATCCTTCCCTTTACAGCATCGACAAGAATCTGTTTCAGCTCTCCCTGGCTGAGCTCGCTTACAGCGGTCTCGGCAGCTCCCTGCATCGCAGCAGACATCGCGGCAAAAGTGTCTTCGTCAACATCCCTTGAAAGGTCGCTGGCAACAACAAGCCCGTCCCTGCTCACCACAGCGCTGCCCAGGATGTCGCCTATCTTTTTCAATTTCTGCAATATTTCCGTAAGCTGCTCTTTTTTTGTTGTTGGCTCTTTGGTTTTTGTTTTCATTTTAATCATATCACCCTTTCAAACAGCGCCTCAAGCGCCTTGTTGACATCTGCCTTTCTCAACTGGCACGGCGCCTTGTGGTCTGGAATTTTGTTATTGTCAGCGGCGACTACCGGAACAATCGGAATGCCAGCAGAGAGCTTCATTCTTTTCCTTATCTCAGCAGGCTTCAGCGCCTTCTTGAAATCAGCCTTGTTTGCCACCAAAACAGTAGGCAGCCCCTCTGTCTTTGTCTTTGCAATCATCTCCTTGGCTCTCGCGAAAGTTTCAGGGGCTGACGAGTCAATAACAATAACAACACCCAATGATTCCCCTCCGAGCAACTCAAGTATCGGGTCAAACCTTTCCTGCCCAGGGGTGCCGAACAAGTCAACTGCAAACCCCTTGTAGTCAACGTGCCCGTGGTCAAGCGCTATTGTTGTTCCAAACCTGTCAACAGACACTGCCCTCGTCGAAACTGAATGGATGAAAGAGGTCTTGCCTGCGCTGTAGGGTCCTGTCACAAGAATCTTCGGAATGTAAACCCTGACGCCGCCTGGCTTCAGTATCTTGAAAGGCACGTCAATCTTTGTCTCAGCGCCCTTGGAAACAGTGAAAAAAGTCCTGAAAATAACCTTCTGCTCAATTGCTTTCAGGTCAAGAACATAGTCAAAAAATTCACGCACTGTCGCGACAAAGGCGTTGCCATAAGGCCACTCTGTGAATAGGCACACTACAGTGACTCCTTTTTTTTTCATGCCGGCAAGCCCGTCCTTGACGCAGTCAAGCACTTCTTTGTTCATTCCGCACTCGTCAAACAACGTTGAAAGATTGTCAAATATCACTATCGAACGATTCTTGAGGCCGCCTGCGCTTCGCTTTACCGCATAGCACACCTCTTTGATATCAAGCGGGTTTTTCACGACAAATTTCTCGCGAGAGTTCTGCGAGACAAGCCCTGAATAGCTGTCCACGAATGCCAGGCGGCCTTTCTTTTCATAAGGCGCAATGTCCCAGTCATAGTCACGGAACAGCTCCCTGACTGAAGCTGGCTTTTTATCATTCACGAAATACACGCCCAGTCCGCCGTGTTTCAATTGCGTATGAAGTATCTGCTGCGCAAATTCGAGGTTCTTGACTCCAGGCATCGCGCTAATGAGCAGGCTGGCTCCCTTCTTTAGCCCGCCCGCCAGAAGCTCGTCGAGCTTTGGAATGCTTGTTGCGAGATGCGTTGCGCGCGGCATTGCACTTTGGCTTTTAACAGCAGATAAAACTCTTTTTTGTACACTCTGCTTCTGGAACAGAATTATCTTTTGGCAGGGAAGAACTGAGCAAGGAATGAATGAACCAGAAAGAAGAGCTGCATCAGGAAGCTGGCCCACTGGACAAAAAAGCACTGGACAGTTGGGTGCAACACATTTAAACAGCAAGGTTTTGTATGGTGAGATGAAAATATCAGACTTTCCAGAAAACGAAAAACCAAGGGAGCGTTTGGCAAGAGATGGCGCGAATGCGTTGACTGATGCTGAACTGCTTGCATTGGTGTTAAGGACAGGGAGCAATGGAGAGAATGTTGTTGAGCTTTCGCGGCGATTGCTGGGCGAATTTGGTTTGGCAAAGCTGGCAAGAATCAATCTGGCTAAGCTGACAAAGCTGAGAGGAATTGGTTCTGCAAAAGCCAGCCAGCTGCTTGCCTGCTTTGAGCTTGGCAGGAGAATAAGTGCAAACAAGCAAACTCAAACGCGAATTAAAAGCATAACAGATGCCGCGAAGCTGTTGATGCCAGAGTTGTCTGGCTTGAAGAAAGAGCATTTCATCGGGCTTTATCTTGATTCAAGAAACAATTTGCTAAAACAGGAGCTTTTGTTTGTCGGCTGCCTTACTGCAACTGTTGTGCATCCGAGGGAAGTTTTTCAGCCGGCCATTGCAGAGTCAGCTGCAAAAGTGATTATCTGCCATAATCATCCCTCTGGAAGCGCAGCCCCGACGCAAAATGACATTGCGCTCACAAAGAACCTGATTGCTGCTGGAAGGATTCTTGGCATAGAGCTGGCTGAGCACATTATAATTGGCAACAATAAATTCAGCGCGCTGATTCAGCAGGGGTTTGTATGATAAGCAGCAATAAACGACAGCTGGCTCGAAGAAAGTCAAGAGTGAAAAAGGAGTATTCGAGAAAGCTGAAGAAAATCAGAAATGGAAGATATTCGAAGTTCAAATCCATAGATGAATTAAGGAAGCATCTGGAAGGGTAAAATGCGCGAATTCGAGATTAGTGATAGAAAGGTTTATATACAAAAAGTTATTACCAGTTATAACAGGTAATGCAAATGAAGATAACGCTGTTCCTGTCTAAGCACGGCAAAAAGAGAATGGCCGAGAAGGCGATTAACAAGGAACAGATTATTCAAGCAATTCAAAGAGGCTCGAAGTTCAGGCAAACAGAGGGCCTGCTGGCTGTGTATCGGGATATTGAGGTTGCTTATCGTGTGCTGGGCAATAATGCGTATAAAATCAAAACGGTGAAAATAAGATGAAAAGAACAAAATGCGAGGAATGCGCGGGCAGAATTGTGAGGCAAAATGTTGAGTTTGAACTTTACGGAGTAAGTCTTGGCAAATTTCCGGCAGATGTGTGTCTCAAATGCGGCGAAGAGGTATTTGATGAGCAAGCTTCAGATAGAATAGACGAGCTTGCCAAGAAAAAAGGACTCTGGGGTCTTTCAGCAACTACAAAAGTTGGCAAGTGCGGTAATGCTCTGGACATCAGGCTGAACAAGAGAATTGCCGATTTCCTTGGCATCCATAAAGGTTCTGATGTTATGATTGCCCCGGAAAGCAGAAAGAAGCTTGTGATTGAAGTGGAACAGTAAAGAACTAATATTGGCTTCTTGTCTCTAAATTCATCTTTTTATCTCTTCTTTGTTTATCTTTTCTTCATCAGCTTTCTCAGCTCAGGGCTCCTTTTTATTGCCTCGACAACATCCTTGGCAAGGAGAACTTCCTCTTTGTTGGCGAGCTTTTCCCTTATTGCTGCCTTGACAAAATCCGCACGAGAAGTATACGCGCCCTTGGACTCTTCAATCGCCCTGTCAATCTCCTCTACAAGGGCAAGAGGCGCTCTGACGTTTGTCCAGCCGGTTTTTGGCTTTGCCATGTTACATAAATGCTACATAATCTGTTATTAAAGCTAATGCTACATATATGATACAAGACAGAAATGATTAAATACCGCCAAATGCAAGCTCTTAAAATGCAAAAATTTGCAATCCGGCTGTTTACAACTGCCGCAAGGGCAGAGGAGTTTGCCAACAAGCTTGCAAAAAAAGCAGCCATTACCCAGATTTCTGTGCTGCCTTTTCAGGCAAAGCCTGCAACTAGATTTCTTGTGGTTGCCCGCTTCGTGGAGTAAAGGGCTTGCCGCGCTTGTAGTTGGTGACAAACGAGTTTTCAAGCAGCTTTGTGAACGAATCGCTTGCAATCCAGACCCCCAAATCCCTGCCATAAACAATGTTGTCATCGTCTGGCACAGGCTCTATCATCAGGGACTCCTTCCCATCAATGGACAATAGCTGGCTTGGCACATCATTTACGTGCCTCAGCTGGCAGAATGACATTGAGTTTGCATCCTCGATATTGTCTTTTGTTATAGTGCTGCCTACAAATATGTCAACGTTTCTTGACTTTGCCTCAAGCAGCGGCTCCTTGTGAATCACCAGTCTTTTCAATCCATTTTCAGAGGCATAGATGCATATCTGCTTCTTTGCCTTTGCTATCAGCTCCTCCATTTTCTTGTTCAGGTTGGCCCTTCCGTTTATCATCCAGAAAGCGCTCTTTGACTCTGTGAATTTCCTGCTCTCTGCAAACAATGGCTCCAGCTCCTTCAGCGCCTGCTTCTCCAGCTTGCTGAATCTTTCGTGCATTTTGTCTTTCATCATTGTTATCACGTCCTTCGGGCTAATTGCCTGGCACTTCATTGGCTTTGAAGGCAGGGTTGTCACAAAGCCCTTTGTTGCGAGCGAGTTTATTATCTCGTAAACCTTTCCATACGGTATCGAGGTTATGTCGCTTATGTTCTTTGCTGTTGAGATTCCCTCTGAAACAAGGGTAAGATAAACTCTTGATTCATACTTGTTTAACCCAAGCTCAAGAAGCAATGAAATTATGTCTTTTGTTGGCATCAATTTATTCACCCCTGGAACAGGGGAGTCCTGATTAAGAATATCTTTCTTTTTTGAGGCCGATTGGGGGAGATAAGGCATTCTCTCCTTACAGGAAATATATTCTAGTATACGAAAAATTTCTGAACTTCTTAAAACTTATTCGAGAAATTTGGCTTGAAATTCATTTTTGGGATAAATTCCCTCTAAAAAGTATCTGGAAAATGCGAAAATTTACCCTGAGATTAATCGCCTGAGCTTGTTTACCCTGCCCAAACTGCAGTTCTTTCTCCCTTTTGCGGAAAAAATGACATTTTTCCACAACAAGGTTAATGAAAAATTCTAACTTCTTTCTTAAACAATTCGTCCCAACTTGGTGGAAAAAATGACAAACCCAGCATCAGAAGGAATTGAGTTCAGGAGCGCGAAGGCAGAGGATGCTGAGGGGATTGCAGGACTGTACAGGAAGGCGTATGGCGGGAACTACCCGCTTAGTGAATATTTTGACTCTGGGTGGATTGTAAATGCGATACAAAAAGAAGGGCACATATGGCAAATTGCGCTGAGCAAAAATAAAGTAGTGGGTTCTTCGGTTGGAGTGCCGCACAATTGGAATAAAAGTTTTGAGATTGGCAGGACTTTTGTTGATGATGAATTTCAGAACCGCAAGGTTGCAAAGACTCTTTGCGAGCGCGTGCGCAATGAGGCATTCGGCCAGGGATTTGAAATTGGCTGGGGAACAATAAGAAATGAAGCAGCACATAATATCTCAAAAAATGACGGGATGACTGTTGTTGGGTATCTGCCTGGCTTGCATAAGCCTGCAGTCAGGGAAACGCATCTCTTTTGTATGAGATTGAGCCCTGCTGCAAAAGAAAAAAGGAGAGTTCCGAGACAGATGCCATTGCTTTATAAGACACATTTGATAAATGAGATAACAAGAGAGATGGGGGTCGAGGACATTGTTGATGACTATCCCCAAGACGAAGTTGTGGGTCCTGAATCAGATTGCAAAGCATCAGTGAAGATATTTCACCATAGTGGAGATGATTCAACAATAATATACGCCTTGGAAAATTTTGAAAAGCTTGCGGCAGAATATATACAAGTAACCCTACTAACAGACAAGACAAAAGCCATGCAGTTTTTCTCTATGCTTGGCTTCAAGCCTTGCGCATTTCTTCCTGCCTGGTTCGAGAAAGATGGAAAAAGGTATGATTGTCTGGCGATGGCGAACTACGGAGTCGAGCCAGTTGTGCCAGACAAAAGTTTTGTAGAGACAATCAATAAATTCAAGTTGCTTGGTGAAAAATGAAATATTCCGAGTCCAGGTACGACAGAAACATCGGAGTTTGGACAGAAGAATTCCAGGACAAGTTAAAAGATGTAACTGTGGGAATCACGGGGCTTGGCGGCGCAGGAGGAACGCTGGCTTCCATATTGGCAAGAAATGGTTTTGGAACGATAAAGATTGCAGACCCTGCTGTTTTTGCAACACTTGATTTACAACGGCAATTTTTTGCCAAACAAAGTACCTTAGGAAAAAACAAAACAGATGCTGCTCAACAAGAATTATTGGATATTAATTCTGAAGTAAAGATAGTTGCCTACAGAGATGGGGTTTCTGAAGAAAACCTAGATGATTTTCTTGATGGGTGCGATTTTATTCATGAGGTTCTTGATTACTCGCTGCCAGAGCTAAAGGTTGCAGTCCATAGAAAAGCAAGACAAAAAGGAATAATTGCAACCAGCTCTGCGATTGTTGGCTGCGGGGCATCTACTTTTGTTTTTCATCCAGATGGAATGAGCTTTGAGGAGTATTTTGAGCTCAAACAAGGAAACCTTCAAAAGCAAAGGCATGACAAAATAGCAAAAATCGACCCTGACTACATAAACAAAGATTTCTTTTTGGAACGTGTGAAACAGGGCACCGTGCCGACAAGTTGCGATGGCGGGTATTTGACTGGCGTGACCGTCGCAGCAGTCTACAAAAGGATACTCATGGGCAAGGAAGTGGCATATGCGCCAAAAGTAATGCGCGTTGATTTTATTGACGATTTGATGTATTCTAAGACAATTCACAGGTAATTTATGGAAAAGAACATCTGGACAGATTTTGCAAAATCATATGATGTTGTTCTGAGAAACTGGAGTTGCTACCAAGAGCTAAGGGACAAAATAGCAGCGCATACAAAAGACTGCAAAACAATACTTGACCAAGGCTGCGGTACAGGCATAATTGCAATTGACATTGCCAAGAGCGGAAAGATTGTCTACGGCATTGACAACAACAAAGATATGCTTGCAAGAGCATTTGCAAACATCGAGGAATCCATCAAGGACAGACTTTATCTCAACGAAGGCAATGCGCACAAACTGGAATTTGAAGATGAATTCTTTGACGGAGTTGTTTCAAATAATGTGCTGTTCTATGTCGATGATCCAATAGCCGTGCTTAATGAATCACACAGGGTGTTGAAAAAGCAGGGCATTTTGATGGTTTCCGGACCCGTCCCAAACCCCGACATAGGAAAGCTGACTGAGCACATCAGTGCAGAATTTAAAAAGAAAGGGATATATGTACAGATGAAAAACAGTCTAGATAATTTCATAGAATGCAGTATTCAACTGAAAAATACAGGAATGCCAAATACTTACAGGGCAAAAGAGATGGCAAAGATCCTGACAGATAGCATCAAATTTGAAAAAATAATTGAAGAATGCGAAGCCACATACCTTTGCCAGAGTTATTTCGTTGCCGCGAGAAAATAAGATTATTCAAGATTTTGGCAGGGAGAGCATCTTTTTTGTTTTTTCCACAAGCATCCTTATGTCTCCAGGGCTCACTAAAACTCTTGGAATTTGATGCCGATATTCTTCAGGCACGTCCTCTGGCTTTCTCACTTCAAACAGGCAGTAAGGGTCCCCCTTTGCAATGCATTTTGTTTCAAATGCTGCAAGAGCCTCCCCTGCAATAGCTTCAATAATTCCCGCTTTAGTCCCGCTAAAATAATAATCAATGGGCTCTTTCGCAAGCCCGTAGTTCGATAGATATGCCTTTGCAAATGGATTGTTGAGGTTCTTAAAGACCGCAAGTCCTTTTTCAACATCCAAGTTTAATAGTCTGAAATTGCCATAGCCAAGCAAAGTTGACTGCTGCAATACTGAATTGATAACATCAGTATCCCGTTTAAAGCCAAACTTAGTTTTCATATAATCTATTGCAAGGACAGTCTGCCTTTCCCCCACTTGATAAAGCAGCATATTTGCATCTTGCCCATACTTTTGTTGAAGGGAATGGGTTATGTCAAGTATAGTGTGCATCGGCAGAATCATTCCAGGGATGTTCCAAAGAAAGAACTCGCCATCCTTCCAGCTTATGTGCTTCTGCCCCAGAATTCTCTGGACTCCTGAGCTTTCTTTTTGGGTTTCTTCTTTCATCTTACTTCAAGTCGTGCACCACAATTCCTTCTTTTCCAATTTCTACAGGGTGGATGTCAGAATCGTTCTTTATCTCCCTTGTTTTCCTGATTACAAGGCTTCTGGAAAAGTCCCCACCCATCGACTCATAGATGAACTGTATGACTCCGTCGCAGACAAACTCGCTCACGCAGTCATTTGAAAAACTTCCTTCTGACGCATTTTGCGAGATGAGCAGAGTTGTTGTGTTCTTCAGCTGCCGCAGGCTGTCTATGAAAGAATAGATGAACTTCTTAACAGCAAACTCGCTGCGGTCAGCGACATTTGCAAGAACAGATGGCGCGTTAATGGACAGCGTTGAAAGGGAGTCTATAACGAGCCGCTTGGCATTAAACTCCTTTGCGATTTCTATTATGTTGCCCACTGTATTCTTGTTGAGAGTTGTAACAGGAATGTGCAGCAGCCTGATTTTTCCCTCCTTTTCGAGCCTGTCCAGGTCCCAGCCAAACTGCATTGCCTGGCTTTTCAGGGAATCAACGCGCTCCTCAAAAGTTATGTATACTCCTGGCTCGTTGAACATTGTCGCGCCGTTGTAAATGTATTGCAGCGCGAAAATTGTCTTTCCAGTGCCAGGCGTGCCGCTCAGCAGCACAGTCTTTCCTCTCAGCAATCCTCCCTGAACAAGCTTGTCAAACCCCTTTATTCCTGTTGCTGTCCTTTCCATATTGCAGCTCACAGCCTGAATTTGTCAATCACATAAACAAAAATTATCTTTGATTTTGTCTCAAGCCGCTGGCAGGCGCAGTTTTTGTAGCTCAGCTCTTTTCGCAGCTGCCTCGGAATCAGAAAATACTGGGTTGCGCTGTTCTTTCCCCTTGCAGAAACATTAGTATCAACAGTCGCAACTCTTGAAGAGAATACGTGAACGTCATCAATATGCCCCTGTAGCTGCAGGGCTTCATCATGGTCAAGGCAGACAGAGTATATAACTTTTCCGTCATTAGTCACTTTAGAGCCAAGAATGCTTCCCAATAGACACCCCCATTTTACAACTCTTGGGAGATAATAGTGTGTGGATTATTTAAAAGTTTAGCACCACTCAAAAATGCTGTCGCTGTCTCATGATACTAAATAGGCTAATCAATGCACCTATTGCAAAACACTGCGCAAAAATCCTGAATGCGGCGTCATAGAAAAACTGAGCAGGATAAATCTGAATAAGCAGCGAGTCCGGAGAGAACATCCAGTTTCCCTGCGGGAAAAACAGCTGGTGGAATAGGCTGAACACAGAATCAAAATGAATGACATAAAGAAGCAGCGGAATTGCAGCTGCCAAGATGCCGCCATAAAGCAAGACTTTTCTTTTTTCTTTGATGCGATTGAGAAGAGTGAACCAGACAAGCGCAAGAACCAGAAACAAAATAGGCAAGTCTTTCATCAAGTCTTTCACGTCAGCAAGATGCGATTTCTCTGCAGCAGTCAATCCTGCAACAGCATCCAGGCTTCCGCTGCCATTCAAATAGTTGCCTATCTGCTCATTTGCGGCAATAAGTTTATCAGAGCTTCCGAGCTTTGTGAGCTCTTTTGTGTAAAAACTGGAGTCGTAAACAACAGTTATCGCGCTGAAAAGAAAAATAATGATTGGAATAAGAATGACCGCGATTATTGTGCGAGGTTTCATTGTTCATTCTTGTGGTACAGGTCCAAGAGAATTATTTTGTCTTCCTCTCGGACGTATGCGTAAGACAATCGGAATGGGGCAATGTGCAAATCCCTAGTTCCTTTTCTTGCATACCGCATAGGTTTTCCGGTCTCGGGGTTGCCTTTAATCTTTTCAATTTGCCTTAAGACTCTTTCTTTAACAGAAATATCAATCTTTGAAAACGTTCTCTGGAAGTGCGGCGTTACCTCAACATTCACCATTTCTTTGCTTCTGCCAAAAATTCATCAAAACTCATCTTTTTGAATTTTCCCTGCTCATACTCTTTCCAAGCTCTTTCAGTCCTCTCAGCAAATTCCAAATCTTCTTTTAGCGCTTTATCCATTTTGCTCGCTTTTTTCATGATTAGTTGGGTGTCGTTTTTTATTATTATCAGCTTATCGCCCTCTTTAATGCCTTTCCTCAATTCGACAGGGATTACAATTTGTCCCTTTGAGCTCATCTTGGTTATCGCAAATTCCATGTTCATCACCTGAGTAAGATATGTCTTACTTGTGCTATTTAAACCTTTCGCCTGGCCGCTGATGAATTGCATCAGAAATCAGCGTTGCCTTATTTTTATATGCATTTCTCAAGAATTTCCGGAAACTTTTTGGAAAGAACTTATTTTATTATGGCGCCGTCTCCAATATCTGCAAAAATATCCTCTGTTTTTGTTTTCAATTGCTTGTTGCCGCAATAAACCTTCTTGCCCTTTGCAGCCAGCATTATTTCAGCAAACTCCTCGATTGTTATCTGCTTGTCTCCTGGCTTCACGCCAGCAATAAAAACCTGCTCGCCTGGCTGGGAATTTGGAGCTTCGAGAACTTTCACTTTGCCGGCAAGCTCAGCAGCCAGCATCATTCCATTGCTTTCAACTCCTCGCAGCTTTGCCGGCTTCATATTTGTGACTAAAACAATCTTTTTGCCGACTAACTCTTCTGGCTTGTAAAATTGCGTCATTCCAGCAACAACCTGCCTTTTGCCTTCCTTTGCCAGGTCAATCTGAAGAATAATCAGCTTGTCAGCATCAGGATGCTGCTTTGCCTCAAGAATCTTGCCAACTTTTAGATTCAGTAAAGAAAATCCCGACTCGCTACAATGCAGTTCGCCACTGCTCACTGCAAGCTTGGCTGTCGCCAAGTCTCGTCTGCGATTTTCTGACCCGCCCTTCGGTTCGGGCTTGCTGAAAGGCTCTTCTGTTTTCAGCTCCAGCTTCTCAATGTTCTTGAACACAATCTCTGCCCTGCTGATTTCGTGTTCTTCAAGGTTGAATCCCAAATCATCAAAAGTCAATTTGCCATTCAGCTTGAGCTGCTTTTCTATTTTCTCTGCAAAATCAGGAACTATTGGTTTCAGCAGGATTGACAGGTTCTTTACGATATTCGCCGCCAAAGTCACAACTTCTTTTGCTCTTGCCTTGCCCTCGCTGCCTTCCTTGATTATTTTCCAGGGCTGGTTGCTTTGGAAATAGCCATTGCCTTCTGAGCTGATTTCAAGTATTTTTTTGACAGCATCTTTTATTTCATAGTTTTCATACGCCCTGATTGCCTCGGCAAACTTTGCCTCGAGCTGTTTTACAAGCTTTGAATCCTGCTTTGCAATGTGTCCGAGCTTTGACTCAAGCTGGGTGTTGGCAAATGACAAAGTTCTATAGCAGAAGTTTGCGATGTTTGCCACTAATTCGCTGTTTATTTTCTCCTTGAAATCATTCAGATTCAAGTCGATGTCAGTCGGAGTCCTGTCCAGGCGAGAGGCATAATAAAATCTCAGGTATTCTGGCTTGGCAATCTTGAGGAACTCAGCTGCTGTGAGAAAAGTTCCTCTTGATTTTGACATCTTCTCACCGTTAACCGTGAGGAAGCCATGCACAAGAATAGTGTTTGGCAGATTTAATTCAGCTCCCATCAGTGTCGCAGGCCAGAAAAGGAAATGGAAATAAGCAATGTCTTTTCCAATAATGTGCAAGATGTCTGATTTGTTCCAGAAGTCAATTGCTTTTGTTGTATCGCCTTTGAAATAGTGCGCAAGGCTTGAAATGTATCCGATTGGCGCGTCAAGCCACACATAATAATATTTATTCTCCTCTCCAGGAATCTTGAATCCAAAATATGGGCCGTCTCTTGAAATGTCCCAGTCTTTAAGCCCCTCTTCCACCCATCTTAGCATCTGATTTCTTGTTTCAGAAGGAAGATTCTTGTTTGTAGTGAGCCAGTCTCCAAGTTTTTCTGTGAAATTGCTTAGCTTGAAGAAATAGTGCAGAGATTTCTTCTTCACAGGAGCTGTCTTGCAGATAGCGCAGTAGGGCTTGACAAGCTCTATTGTTGAGTAGCTTGCTCCGCAAGCCTCGCAGACATCGCCATACTGGTCCTCTGCTCCGCACTTGGGGCATTTGCCCTTCACGAACCTGTCTGGCAGAAATCTTTTGCAGTTAGGGCAGTAGGTATGCTCAATCTCTTTTGTGTAAATGAACCCTGCTGCCTTGAGAGCATTGAATACGAAATCAGACAAGAATCTGTTTTCAGCTGAATTTGTGTGGTAAAATGAATCGAACTTGACGAGATAATCTGCAAAATCCTTTTGGTGCTCTTTGTAATACTTTGCAACCAGCTCTTCTGGCTTTATTCCCAGCTTGAGCGCATTAACCTCTATTGGCGTGCCGTGAGTGTCGTCAGCGCAGCAGTAAACAACTTCTTTTCCAGCCAGCTTAAGCGCGCGAACAATTATGTCTGTCTGTATATATTCAACAAGATGCCCGATGTGGATTGGCCCGTTTGCATAAGGCAATCCGCTGGTGACTATCAATGGCTTGCCAGCTAATTGTTTCTTTGCTGGCTTGATTTTCAGCGATTTCACTGTCCGAGATATTTTCTTTGTCGGCATGAAATCAGAATGAATTGGGTGTTATTTAAAGTCTTCGTTAATGAGCTTAAAGCAGGCTGCGGCAATTAAAGCAGCCCTTTGTCCTGCATCGCCTTCTTTTTTGCCTGCCTGCGATAGCTTGCGTATTTGTCTTCAGGAGAGTATTTGGCTGGCTTTGGCGAGACTGCCTTTTCGCCGCAGCCGCATTGCTCTTTCATGGTGTAGCTGCCGCATTTTTCGCACTTTAGAATATGCTTCATTTCAGTTTAACGCAGATTTCAGTTTAATGCTATTTTGTTTGAAAAAAGATTATTTCTTGATTTCTCACTTGCCTTCAAGCCTTTTGAATTCAGCAACAAACTTTTTCTCTTTTGCAAACGCAAGAACCTTGTCAACAGCTTCTTTTATAATCTTTTCAGCTTCCTTGAACTGCTCTGCCTTTATGACAATCCTGTAAGTTCCTGCGCCCTTGTAAGAAATCTCAACATTTTCTGCTGCAGATTTTGCCTTTGCAAGCGCCTCTTTAATCAGCAAGATTCCGTCAGCTGCGTAGCTTGACAGCTTGAACTCGCCTTCTATCTCAACTTCAGGAGGAACAATCCTTGAAACAATTGCCTCCTTGAGCTCCTTTGCCAGCTCCTTGTCAATCTCCATATCCTCAACGTCAAGCTCGTTCTTTGAAATTGCCTCAAATGCAGGAAACAAGCCAGGCCAGTCAGCAAGCGAATCCCTTATCTTTTTGTAAACAACAGCAATTTCCTCTTTCCTCTGCCTTGCAAGATGCTCCACAATCTTTTCAGCCAGCTGCTCCTGCTTAATTTCGTTTATTTTCTTCCTGTGCTGGCTCTCATTCACCCTTCTGAGCGACAAATCAATGTATCCTTTTTCGCGGTCGATGCGCAAAACCTTGCAGACAACCTTCTTGCCTTCCTCGACAAATTCCCTTATGTTCCTGATTCTTCCAGGAGCAATCTCAGAAATGTGAATCATCCCAGACTTGTTGTCGTATTCATCCAGCTTGACAAAAACAGAATTATTCTGGACTGCTGTGACTGTGCAAAGAACAAGTTCTTCCTCCTCGGGCAATCCTTCCTTTTTTAGCAGCATTTTTTGTTCTCCTAACAAGCGTTCGCCTCGGTTTTGCCCTGCAAAACTTCTTTTCTTCTCCCCTCACGAAGTAGGGGGAGAAAAAAGAACCCAGACAATGTCTGGGCGAGGCGAACGCTGATAAATAGGATATTGATTTATTCCAAAACTTCAAGCACTCTGGCTTTTATCCTTGCCTTTCCTGCCCTTGGCTCTGCCAGCGGCTTGCCGCAAACAAGGCAGTTGACTGAAGTTGACGCCTTTCCAAAAATTATCTGCTCGTTCTTGCACTTGGCGCAGCGAACCTTTACAAACTTGCTTGATGGCTCCCTTAAAAGTTTCATTTTGGTTCCTTGTTTTTGATTCTTTATTATCTTTGATTATTCTTGATAAGCTTTATTTGAACTTAAGTTTTACTTGAACTCAATCCTTTTTGTCCTGAATCCCTTCCTCTGGTTGTGCATTTTCTTGCACACAGCGCATTCAAATCTCAGGTCAGTCTTCTTTGACTGCTTCTTGCCAGCCAGTTTCCACTTTGTGATTGGCGGCTTTGAGTATTTTCCGCGGTTGCCCCTTCCAAGCGCGCCCCTTCTTTTTGCCCTCCATTTGCCTCCATAGCTCATCGGATGGGCTGTGTAAGCTGTCTTTTTCTTGGACTCCAATATCTTGTGCTCAGTGTGCTTCTTGCAGTGAGGGCAATATGTCCTTCTCGTCTTTGGAAGTTTCATATTCGTCGAGAAAGTGGGAGGGGGTTTAAAAAGATTGTGTTTTTGCTGGGCGCCAGTGCATCACCGAAAAGTTTATATACTTTTGCGTACTTTATCGTATTAATACAAAAGGTGAGAACATGACTAAACAAATAAGCTTGGCGATGCCCGAAACTTTATTTGAAGCTTCGAAGGAATACTCCAAAGAGTTGGGGTACAGAAGCATGCAGGAATTTGTGCTTGAGTTGGTAAGAAACAAAGTAATAGTCGAGAATATTGAGCGGTATAGAAAAATTGAGGATAGGATGAAAGCGGGCATTGGCATGAAGAAGGTTGACCGAAAGGGCGCTGCCAGGTACTTGAAAGAGCTGTAGAAATGGACTACGTTATTGAGTTCAGCGACGAATTTGAGAAATCAATAAAAAAACTAAAGAAAAAAGACAAGGCGTTGTTCAACCAGATACAGAAAAAGCTTATAGAAATCATAAAAAACCCAGCGCGGTACAAGCCTCTTAAGAATGTTCTTGCAGGTTTCAGGAGAATACATTTTGGCAGCTTTGTCCTTATTTACAAAATTGAGGAAATGACTGTAAGAATAATCTCTCTAGACCATCACGACAGAGCATACTAAATCGCGCTGGGTCGCCTATTCACACAAATTCAAAATATTCTCTGCAGAATTGCGCGTCAGGCCTGATAATTTCATAATCTCTCGCGAACTGAATGCGCGGATGTATCTGCCTTGCCATCTCCTGAATCGACGGCTCCCCAACCTCTTTGCAGATGAATTTTGTGTTCAACCTGAGCTGCTTGCAGGCTTCTAGGTAAGGGCAGAAATTGTATGAATCAACCATTATTTTAGTGGATGAAACTCTTGTCATTTTTGAGTCTGCCGGGTTAATGCGCATATGCTCAAAATAAATTATATGATACGCTGCTTCTTCAATATTTAATCCATCATATTTTTTGAGCATATCTTCAAGATTAGCTTCAATCCAGTCAACTCTTCTCGTTGTTATTATGGCAGCAAGCTGTTCAGGAGTCAGTGTGCCTGACTTGAATTGTTTCAACTGTTCAAGTTTTTCGTCTATCGCTTTTTGCTCGGTTTCAGAGAATTCATTCATCTTCAATCTCAACTGCCCTGTGGTCATTAATCAGAATGTCTGCGATATCCTTTGGCAGGTAAGCCTTTGCCTCTGATTCAAACGGGCCGTAAAGCTCAAGTTCAGAGCCAACAAACTGCTCAATTGGCTGGCTGAACTTGACAAACCTTGTTTTTTTCTCATTCTCCTCTTCGTCTGCTGTTTGCGTTGTTTGCAACAGTTGCGCAGTTTGCTCTCCAGAAGCTGCTTGCTGGCAGACAGCACTAGTTGCAGAAATCTGCATCGGCTCCTTCAGCTCGAGCATTGAATGCAAGACTCCTTTCCTGAACCTGTCCAGCACCTCAACAAAAGAGCCAAACAGCTCTTTCTCGTGGCTTAGGAGGTTTGAAGTGTCAATTATCGCTGAGTTTGTCTTGGACCTGTTCACAGCCATGTCCAAGATTTTCTTTTCCCTTTTCTCGTAAAGCTCTCTCATAAGCTTTCTTATGTTATACAGCTGGGTTGAAAGCTTGTCCCTGTCAGCAACAGAGAAAATGTCTGTTTTTCTCATCGCCTCGTCATAGAGAAGCTGTTTTTCCTTCAAATAAGCCAGCGCGTTGGCAAGAAAACCCGCATCAAGCCTCTGCAGCTCATCCTTGCTCTTTTCCTTTCTCAGAATCTCGTAAAGAGTCTCGTATGTGAGAATTATTTTTTCATTAATAGCATTAGCCATACCTATCATCCCCAAAACCAAATTGGGCTCATCGATGCATATTTACCAAGACCCAATTTGTTTTTAACCCCCTTAAGACGAAAGATTCTGTTCTCGATTTAGTATTTAAAGTTTTATGTTCTGCAAAATATGGCATTGGGGTTATGTTGCAGAGCGAATAACGAGACGCTCCTCACTCAGCGCTCTGAATTCCATTCTGTCGCGCGAGTTCGTCGAAAAATACAAAAACGAACTGAGCCGTGGACGAAATTTAGTTGGGGGTGGGGCGTTTGTGGCAGGACGAAAATATAAGGAAATATAAGAGGAGCACTGGTCAAAATAGCACTGGACAATGCGGTTGCGACTGCAAGCCCAGTGCCCCACTGGTCACTGGACATTCGGCCGCAGACTATATAAATAAGCAAAACAACTGAAATGTTGAAACAATTACTGCCTCTAACACATTTGAAAAATAAAAGAAAAAGGGCAGCATAACTTGATAATTGCTGCAAGCTGATACCTAAATACCAATATCATGATGAACTATAAAAAACTTTCCACTCAAAACTTAGGTTTTGAGACGCCCGGGTAGCATAACTTGGTGATTGCGGCAAGCTGATACCTTGCTGGCAGTGATGCCATCGGGGTTCAAACTTTCGCAAGTGCTAATATGCTTGCGGGATGAAAATCCCCGCCCGGGCGCATATTTTATTTTCCTTGCCAAGATTGTTCATCGGCAACGACGAACGGGAGTCGTGGAACGAATTAAGCTGGGCGGAGCAGGGATTTGCTGGCATGAACTAACTGTTGTTTAACCGACGAACTCGCGCTGCTGAACATTGTTCGCAGGGCTGAGTAAGGAGCGTCACTTTATTCGTTTTGCTAAGGGTCTCAAAATACAAGCAAAAGGCAAGAAAGAAAAAAATAAAAAAAGAAAGAAAAAAACGGCTTTCGCCGTTATTGGTTTTACGCTGCTACGACAGTTATGTCAGTCAAAGTTGTTCCCTTGACTGTCACGCTTGTGCCAACGAGTCCGGTAGCATAGTCCTTGTACTTTGCCAGCACTCTGCTTGCTCTTCTTGTGTCAAGCGCAGAGTATCCTGCAACAAGCAATGAAACCTTTCCGGTTGATTGCTCAAACAGCTTGATCATAGCCTGTCCGGCTGTGAATCCTGCTGCGCAGTCTGGTGGGTTACCCATCAATGCTGCCGCAATTGAGTTGGCGCACGGACCGCCCACAACGATTAAGTTCTGGGCTGCCTTGTCTGTGATTTCTGTGTCCAACATTGCAGTTCCGACTTCTATCGGCACTAATTCAACTGCTCCCTCTCCCGAAGTTGTTGTAACAACCGCAGCCATGGGGGCAACGAATGCCTGTCCATACAAGTAGTCTTCAGGGTATGTTATATCCAAGGACATTGAGTCCTTGTCATCGTAGAGGAGAGTTGTTCCCCAGTAGGTTACATACCATTTGTCGTCGTTGTTTGAGTCACTGAAGTCCTTTGCTGACGCATAAGCTGTGTCTAACACAGGCGCATCAACGTGGATTTCGTCGTCTGTGTCATCCCAGGTGAAGTTCACGCTGGCGATGCCGGTGTCGTGGTCCTTTATGATGAGGTCGCTGCTGTCGTCTTCCTTGAACTCAAACGTTTTCAGTGAAGCTGGTGCTCCATTGACTGCGCTGAGTTTTATTCCGTTGGTGTCAGTGTACTTTGTGTTTGCGTAGCCGTCTGATCCTGTTCCTTGGAAGTACAACAATGCTGGTGTTGATCCAGTTCCGCCAGTTGCGTTTGTGACGTTCAACGAAACGGTTCCAGCACCCGCTGGCAGGCTGATTACGTGCGCTCCATTGTCTTCAAGGTTAACATTGCTTGTTACTTTCTCTGACCCATATGTAATGTCATTGATTGTAACCTTGTCGTCTGTGAAGTCAACGTCCTTGAGCTCCATCAAGTGGGCTTCTCCGCCTGAAACTACGTAGAAGAACTCTGCTCCTTCGCAGTCTGTTGCGTCTCCACTTACTGTAAAGTCGCAATACTGGTTGTTCAGGTAGATTCGCTCATCAATTCCAGAGCCTTCTCCAAGGTACCACGCGCTGTCATAAGTCCACGGTATGGTAATTTCCTTTCCGTCAGTGTTGAGGAAAGTCAATTCCGCGTCACTGCCGCTTGAAGTTGCCTTGATTGTCTCTGTGTCGCCTGTCTTCATTCCCTCAAATGATAACTTGAAGGCTTTGAAAACCGGGTCTGTCCAGGATTCTCCTGATCCAAGGTATGCCTTGTCCTTTGGAGTGTATTCAACATAGAATCCTTCCCAGATTTGCGGGTCTTCGTTCGACAGGGCAAAGACAACATTTGTGCCGTCAATGCTCTCGCCATCAACCTTGATTTCGTTTCCGTTTGAAAGCTCCATTTTTGAAGCTCCGAGGTTGATCTGGCAGATGTTCTTTGTTGCTTCCTTTTGTCCAGCAACAGCATCTGTCACTCCGAGGCTTAACGTGCCTATGGCCTTTGTCTGTCCAACTTCAATCACATAGCTTGTTCCATCGACTTTGACGATGCACTTATCCTCATTTGTTCCCACGTCTGTGAGTTCAATTGCGTAAGTGGTTCCATCAACAGTCTTTGACAGGGTGTCACCCATCGCAAGCCAGACAGTTGTCTCGCCAGCGAGCAAGGTCAGCTTGTCGAGCTGGTTTCCTGATGTCAGGTCTGCTGCCGTGATTGTGTACTTGTTTCCAAGTATCTCCAGCACTGTGTTTTCAACATCAGCGTCTCCGTCTGAGGAGTTCACATACTCTACGTCCTCGTCAAATGAGAGGGTGTAGTTGTAGAGCAAGTTGTTCTTTGAGACATAGAGATAAGGCGCTGCTATTTCAGCATACTTATCGTCCTGCTCAAATGTAACAAGCGCGTTTGCCGCTCCCAGCGTCAATTCCTGAGTGTAGCTAACTGCCTCGTTGTCTGTGTCTCCCTCAGTGTCATCATATACTGCGTCTGCGAGGAGTGTTGGAAGGTCATCTTTGTCCAAAGCTGTGGTTTGCACATCTTTGAGATATCTTCCATATGCGAGCTTGTCTCCGCTCTTGTCTATCTGCACTCCTGTTGGTATAGACACTTCTGTTGCTGTCGATACGACTTTCTTTACTGCAGCGGTCTGCAGGGCAGAAGCCAAATCGATGCTGCCCAGAACGTCTTCTGTGCTGGCTTTTGCGCCAACGACGATCTTGGCATTAAACACGCCGTCCTTGATGAACAGCGGGCTTGGGTATTGGTTCAAGTCAGCTGCAGCTGCGCCAAATATTGTCGCGCCCAGCATTGTTAAACCGGCTCCCAGAGCCACAATTTTCTTAATTGATTTCTTCACACGAAACACCTCCGTTGTGTGTTGTTTTGGCTATCTTATTTTTCTAACTCACTAGGTTTGTTAAGTTTGAGTCTTCACCTAGTTCAACCCTCTTTTTTGGGTTCTGCCTCATTAAACCATAGTTGGTTTATAAAGTTTTATTGAGAACAGAATATATATTGCAACATATAGATTGCAGTGGTTCTCTCGGCGCATTTTTTGCTGTTTTGTCGACGATAAAATCATTTTCACCGCTTGAATTTTTTAGCGTTTCAAAAATTTTCTGTGTCATAGCAACATCAATGTTCAACAATTTCTTCCTGCTGTCGGGATTTTTGCCGATTGGTTGATTTTTCAACAAATTTTTTAGATTTTTTTGGGCTTTTCTGGCTTTTTGTTACTCTTGCGTAGTCTGGTTGAACCACCTGCTCAAAAACTTTATGTCAGTATACACTTTCAGTCAGGATTTTTGCAAGCAAAAACCTTATTTTTTGCTGATTTTGGTGTTTTTTCTAGGTTTTTGCAATGAAAATAAATGCGGCCGACAGGATTCGAACCTGCGCAGGCACTAAGCCACTAGGGTTCTTATTGCTTTTTGAGCATCCTAAACCTAGTCCGTTTGGCCACTCCGGCACGGCCGCGAATGTTAGTGAGCGGCAGGGACGGTCCGACGAACTCTGTTCGGCGCTTGCCGGCACCTCCGCGTAAATAAAGCAATGAAATCAGGCTATATAATAGTTTTGCCTGAAATTAAGTCAGTTTGCTTCGCTACGCTTGCAAACTATATTTCTTGCTATGGAAATTGATATATATCACAAGGCAAGCAGGAGAAAAAGGGGTGTTGTGTTGGCGAAGATCATACACAAGATAAGGGAGTTCTATAAAGACAAAGGCGGGCTTGAGTGCGCCACCCTCAAGGTTATTCACTGGAGCAGGGGCAAGAAAAGAACTACTTCAAGAACGCTTCTTCCTGATCCTGTCATACTTAATCTAATCAAAGAGGAGCTCAAGAAAGAGGGCTATTCTGGCAAAGAGCTGCCTGACAACAACAAGCTCAGAGCGAACAATCCTGCGCTGCACTACCAGATTTCGTTAAAGGGCGCGCAGGTTTCAGGCAGCGCAAACCCCAGTTTCAGGCAGGGGCTTATGGCATTGTTTGGCCGCTCCCACTCAGAAGACTGGACAGAAAAGAGAATGACCAGAGTCCTGAAAGAATGCTGGCCTTATGATATTGTCAGGGATGCGTTCAAGCACAAGGAGTTCTCAGGGCTGATGAGCTTCAGGGAGTTTTATTCCAGATGGAGCAACATGTATCGCGTGATGCTCTACAGGCACAGGCGCGGCAAGGAGAAAAAAGGGCATTCATTTGAACAGAGAGTTAATTCACTCTACAAAGGGCACCCTGACCTGTATTCATTCGTGGTTGGCAGGATAAGCCGCCCAAATATAGAGCAGCTCACGCAGGATGTGACTGCTGCATTCTGGAACGGGTTCTCGCTTTCAGAGCAGGTGCTTTTGCAGTCAGCAAACAACTGGGACCAGACAATTCGCAGAAAGATGTGCGCTGCCACCAGAATCTATGAGAAGATAGTTGCAGCAAGAGATGTTCGCAAAAAGATTGCGGTTGCTGAAAAGGCGCACAACGGAATGCTGGCGAGCACGCATCCTGACATCTCAAAAATGGCTCAGGCAGAAGAAGAGAAGCGAACCAGATTCCAGAAAGACAGGAAGGATTATTATGAGATTCTCGCAGGTGACAAAAACCATTATCACGTGCGGATAAGCAAGGTGCTGCACAAAAAGATTCTGGCTGACAACGCATTTTATGATGGGCTCCTGGATGAATTCATTGGCTACCAGAACACCAATCCTGATGCATTTTATGAAGTCATAAATGCCGCGGACCCCAAGACCGCGGACCCCAAGTCCAGTTTATACGAAAAAATCAAGGCATTGAAATCAGGACCATCTGTGCAGGCAACTTTCACTTCAACATTGGGCTGGCTGCTTGGTCTTCGCCGCATGGAATTCAGGGCGCTGAAAGGGCAGGCAAAATCAATAGGCGACGTGGGTGAAGAACTGCTGAGGTTCCTGCTGACTGCCACCAAAGAAATAGAGAGCCAGGGAGATTTTTACAAGGACAAGCTGTTTGCCAAGGCATTCCCAGGTCCTATAACTGGCTTGGAAAAACTTGTCCAGTCCAAAAGCAATGGAGACAATGGCAATGGAAGCAATGGTTGCAATGGAAATAATGGAAACAGCGACGAAGGCGAGCAGCCTGGCGACAGTGGAAAACAGCCTGACGATGATGGCAAACAACCTGAGAAAGAGATGGAGATAGACCTGCTGATTTATTCCCAGGAGTCAGGAAACACTCTTGCAGAGGTAAAAGCAAGCGATGACAAAAGGGCATTGCTGTCTTCGCAGGGAAAATACACAGGCTCCCAGATTTTCAGGCAGAATGGCGATGTGGTAAATATTGCGCACCACACAGCAGTGCTGCACACTCACGAAAAGATTGTCAGGCAGGTGCACGATGAGCTGGCGCAGGAAGGTTATGATGTTGTTGGAGGCGGAAGGTTTTTTGGCTGGCTCAAGGCGCTTGTTGGCAAGCTTGAGCAAAAGCCATACTCTGCAATAGCCTCTGGTTCTGTGCCAAGGCTGCACAACATAAAATCCCTCCTGCCTTTTTATGCCAAGTTTGCGTTTGCCCCGCGATTGCTCTCGAGAGGGGTTCACAGCGAACTGCTTAATACAGCCAATGCCACGCTGAAAAACATTATTGAAGGATTTGAAGAGTTGCAGCACAAGGACATTTGGCTGATTGAGAAGGAGGCTGAGATGGCGCTGGAGAGCCGCATTGAAAATAACCTTGCCGGGAAAGTAGAAAGCATAAAGATAGACTACCCCTGGATAAAAAGATTGAATGGCGGCAATCTCAACCACCAGTTCAGACACAACTACTTCCGCATCACAAAGACACTTGACGAAACCAGGAGCTATCTGCGAAACTTCGGGCCTGCTGAGTATGTGGCGCAAAACTTTGCTGACTGGAAGGATGGCAAGCTGAAAAACAGCCACAACACGGCGATTTACGTTCCTCTTGAAAAGGCAGTGTTGCTTGACATAGAGACGCTGACAAAAGAGCTGAATGAAGAGAATGGCGACCTGCTTGAGCCAATATTCCTGATAGGAACAGCTTATTACAAGAACGGCTCACTTGTTTTTGAGCAGTATCTTGCCAGGGATTTATTTGAGGAAGAGGCGATGCTGAATGCCTGCCTGAAAAACCTGCCAAAAGACAAGACAATCATAAGCTACAATGGCGCAAGCTTTGACTTGCCGCGCATCCAGAAAAGGGCGCGGGCATATCTTGTGAACTGGGACCGGGAGCAAAACAGGCACGTTGACCTTTTGCACAAGGTGACAAGAAAAACAGCAAAGGCGTTCAACTGGGAGAGCGCAGGGCAGGAGCATGTCGAAAAGATGGAGTTTGGCTGCACGCGCGAAGGTGACATTGGAGGCGCAGAGATGTATTCTGCGTATATGGATTACCAGAATGGCAAAAGCCCTGACTGGCTCGCAGGAGGACTTAAGCACAATCTCTATGACCTTGTTGATTTGGTGTGGCTTTGGATGAGATGCAATAAAGACCCGAAATTCACAATAGTCCTGCAGGAGTCTTACAGGCGCCTGAAACCACACCAGCCACAGCCCAAGTCTGAAGTTAACACATTCTTAGCGCATTATTAAACTTACAACTTTAAACTTACAACTGACTCCTTCTGCCAACTTAAACTTACAAAGAACTCCTTGTCAGCTTGTTGTATTCCAGAAGCGAGTCCTTGAGAAGCTGCGTGTCGCCCTTGGCTCGCGCAGCATTAATCTGTTCATTAAGAATTTCAGTGTCCTGCCTGAACTTCTCGCTTTTCAGCTGGCTGATAAGCCTTGACGGCTGGCGGTCAAAGTCTGTGTTTTTTATTCTCTCGACAAAGTTCTTTGCGTCACCCTCTGTTATTTCAAAACCATTTGCCTGCGCATAAGCCATCATCTCTGCAGGCAGGGTCGTCTCGATGTTGGAGTCAAACAGCGAACGTTCCTTGCCAAGCTTGTGGTTTTCGCTTTGAACAATGCATCCAAATGCAGCCCTTGACACGCTGTCAGGAAAGTCAGAAGGGCTGAGCTCAATCGCATAGTGTTTCCTGTACTCAGAATTGCGCACCAGGCAGTTGATTACATTGAATGCGAGCGTGTACAGGGTTTCCACGCTGTGGTTTGGCTTTAAGCTGCTCTTTGAATCTGTCCCTTTGTATGGGCGATATAACCTGTTGGCATGAAGCACAGTATTCATTGAAATGCCAAGGCGCTCTGATGCCTTTTTGAACCAGAGCTCTGTCTTGATGCTGCCTGCTGCGCTGCCTGCTCCCCAGTCGCCAAACATAATGACATCTTCGAGCGCCTTTTTCTGCTCGTCAATGCTGAGCGAGTTTACATCCCTGCCCTTGCAGACTTTGTTGGCATAGTGGTCAAGCACAAACTCAAGCAGAGGCTGCGCGCTGTTCATTCTCTCAAGGAATTTGTCCTTGCCCTCTTCCTTCAGCGCGTCATCAGGGTCTTTTTTTTCAGGCAGCTGCATTACCTTGACTTCAAGGTCAGATGCCATCGCAATCCTTGAATTGTTCATGTTTGCCAGCTCTCCTGCGGCATCAGAATCCATTATTACAATCAGCTCGTCAGCATACCTCTGGATTTTTTTTGCGTGGTGCTCAGTCAGCGAAGTTCCCATCAGCGCGACAACATTTTCAAGCCCGAACTGGTGGCACATTATGGCGTCAGTGTAGCCCTCAACAACAAGAATTTTTCCTGACTTGCTTACAGCATCTTTTGCAAAATTAATTCCATAAAATGATGCTCCCTTTGAGAAAATAACGCTCTCAGGGCTGTTCAAATACTTTGGCTCGTCCTCTTCATCAAGCGCCCTGCTTCCAAACCCGCGCACCCTGTTCTGCTCGTCAAAAATAGGAAACATTATCCTGTTTCTGAAGCGGTCATAGTGCCCGCTCCCTTCCTTTTTCGGCAGGACAAGCCCAACCTCTAACATAAGCTCTGTGCGGAATCTTTTGGTAAGAAAATCCCAGCCAGCAGGAGCATAGCCCAGCTGCCATTTTCTAAGCGTTTCCTCTGTGAACCCTCTTTTGTTCAGCAGGTAATTTCTTGCAGCATCCCCTTCTGGCGCATCCATCAGAAGATTGTGATACGCTCTCGCGGCAAGCGCGTTCAGCGACAAAAGCTCGCCTCTCTTTGTGTGCTCCCTCTCTGCTGCCTCGCTGTACTCAATCTTTATTCCTGCCCTCTCAGCGAGCAGCTGTGCCGCCTGCGGGAATTCAACCTTTTCATAGTTCATCATCCAGCTGAAAACATTTCCGCCCTTGTGGCAGCCAAAGCAGTGGTAGATCTGTTTTTCAGGATTAACTATCAGAGACGGAGTTTTTTCATCGTGAAACGGACAGAGCGCCTTGTAGTTTGCGCCTGCTTTTTTTAGCGGGATATAATTAGAAATAAGCTCTACGATGTCTGTAGCCTTCTGAATCTCTTTAACCTTCTCTTCCGGTATGTATTTATGTTCTTCCATTCCACTCCCCAAACTATTTCAGAATGCCTCGTTTATAATAATTTCTATTTTAGAGTGACAAAAATTCAGGCAAAATAATCAAAAAGGACTAGCGTAATCAAAAAGAACCAGCGACGAATCAACGAACAGAAATCAATTAATCACACAGTCTGCCAGGAATAGCTTCGCATTCTCTTGCTCTTGCCATAGCCGCAGCTTGAGCAAACGCTTTTCTTCTTGTGGTAGGAATGGCCTCCGCATCTTCGGCAGATTATGTGAATCATTCCCTTGGCTTTCTTTCCCTTTGAAGGAGTTCCTTTTGTCATATTAATTCCCTGTTAGAACTGTCCTTTCTTACGCAGGAGAAATCATTATGATTGCGTCGCCACGGATGAATGCAGTGCCGAGCTTTCTTTTGATGTCGCCTTCCATCCTCTCTTCAACATCATCCAGCACAACATTAATGTGAATGTCAAAAGCATTAAGAGTTCCGATGTACTGCTTGCTGTTCTTCAGCTCAACAATTACTTTCTTTCCCCTTGCCTTGTTCAATGCGTCTAAAGGTCTTGCTTCCATTTTCATAACACCCCTTGCATAGATTAAACTTCGTCTATTGCTATTTAAACCTTTCTGCTTTTGTGGCAGCATCTTGCCAGTCCTCTTTGCTTGCGCACCCAAAGTTCGTGGCTACGACTCGCGCCCAAAATAATTACTGAAGGCGCAAAAAGCAAGTTGGGATGCATACTGCTTGAATGGAGCTGGCGCCCAACTTGCTTTTCAAGAGCCGTGAAACGAAACCAGGAGCCAGGGTGTGGATCGAGTAAAAGGTTGTGGCGCAGGCAGGCTGAAAACTAAAACCCTGACTTGAGCTTCAGCCCAATCTTCCAAATCAAATAGCCGCCGACAATGTATAGTATTGCGATGTATGCCATCTTTGGCACGCTGTGCTCCACAAAGAAACTAAACACAGGCGCGACCACGTGAAATCCTGTTATTTTCTGGCTGATGGCTGCAAAAACCTGCTCCTGGCTTATCACGCTGAATAACAGCGAGAGAACTCCTGGAATTATTGTCATTATTCCCAATGCTATCAGTCCTTCACCTAGTCCTTTCTTGAGAACGAAAATAAGAATCATTGAAACCAACACAATGCCAATTGCAATCCAGAATGTTGGCGGAAACACGCTCCAGGGCGCCCTGTCTAACTTGAGAGCTCCGGTGAGAACAGGCACAAGCGCAGCCAAGCCGCCGAAATATCCAAAGTGCGCGCCGATGTGCAAAAAGCCCTTGTTGAAAAACTCGCCGAACATATTATTCCAACTCGTCTTTTTTTGTAAAAGGCTTCAATCCAGCAAATTCACCGAACCAACTTTTCTTGCGCTTTCGCATAAGTCTAAGAAAATGTTTGCTTATTTAAGATTTTGGGTTTGTCAATCCGACGAGCTCGCTAAGGTTGACGGAGCGAAGCGGCGGAAACCGAAGCTGAGTGAGGAGCGTAAATGTGGCGAAGCCACCAATTCTGCCAAAGCCAAAGATTTATAAACGAGTTGCCTACTTCTCGTCTCATGCCAATTGTGCAAAGGGGACAGGTTGGGAGAAAATCATCCGGCGGAAGGTATATTATCTGCCGAGGAAAGAGAAAGTTTGAGCTAGGCAGCAATCCAACCCTGACAAAGATTGGCGAGAGAAAAATAAAGGTTCTTGACACCAAAAGCTTCAAGCCAAAGGCAAAGCTTCTTGTGGCAGCTACTGCGAATCTTTTTGATCCGAAGACAAAAACATACAGCAAGGCAGCGATAAAAATCGTGACTGCAAACCCCGCAAACCGACATTATGTAAGACAGAACATAATCACAAGAGGCGCCATAATCGAGACAGACAAGGGCAAGGCGCGAGTCACTTCAAGGCCAGGGCAGGACGGCGCTGTGAATGCTGTTTTGATTTGATGTTATTTTGGCTGGCTGAAAGATTTAATTCTAATATTAGTTGAAATATTTCTTGCTTAAATTCTTGAGAGCACGCATCCATCGCGGAGATAGTTTGTTATGTTCATTCCTTTTGCAGCAAGTTTCACGACTAATTTGCATTCGTCCCAGTTGAAGCATCGCCTGAAGTCCTTTGGCATCTCCTTGTCGTAGCAGAATCCGAATCCTGCCGCCAGCGACCTATAATAAAGCAGGGCATTCAAGTCTTCAACAAGCAGCTTTTCTGTCTTGTATGTGCCGATGACAAGCTGCGCCAGCCCGCTTCTTTGGACTATCTTCTGCTCCTTGAAATCAAATTCGTCAAGCGTGATTGAGTCATAGTCGTCTGGAGAGGCGAAGCCAAGGTAATATTTTGGAAACGTCTTGTCTCCCACCTCGCCGTGGAAGAATCTCTTGGCAAGATGAACCACAACCCCGTTCCTGAACTCAGTTCCAAGGGCATTTTCCGCGCCCCTGGCGTAAATAATCCCACGAAGGATATATGCCGGCTTCTCATAAGCCCCTCTCTTGCCCCGCTTGTAATCAGTGACAAGAACAATGTCTTCTTCTGGCTTGCCGTTTGTAAGAGCAAAAATCGCGTCGCCGTGCCCAGACAGGACTATCTTGTCAGGCTCGCCTTTTTCCCTTTCAGTATTTTCTATCTCGCAAAAGATTTCCTTCTCGCAGTAGTCCCATACCTTTGGCTGCTGCGGATTGGTTTCCCTCAGGTAGTCCACCCAGGGGCGCTGGTTCGCCATCCTGTGCCTTGCGGTTCCAATGACAGAATACTTGTTTGGCAGGATCTCTTCAGGCAGTTTCTTCTGGTCAATCTTGCCGATTATTCTTGAAATGTGGCATATGTTCGTGAGCCCGCTTGCCCTGAGATGGTACTCACGCGGCTGCTGTGACGGGAGTTTGAGCGGCTGCACGGTCCTTTCCTGCTTGAAGCGCACCCAGCTTCCTGTCTTGTGAATCCCCCTGCTGGATATTTTGTTGATAAACTCGTCCACAGGAGCGTTCAGTATTTCCCTGTCAAGTTCGACGAAGCCAACAGTATAGCCTTGGGTGTGGCAATCGTCCATCAGCAGCTCAATTTCGCTCACTGGCTTGTCATAACCCTTTACCTTCAGCATCTTGAACTGCAGCTCATCGTAAGTTTTTTCAAGAAGTTGCGCATCCACTTTGGATGTTCCATCGCGCGCCGCAATCACACCCCTGACATCTGATTTTGTGAACCTGTTGCGAACGAAATCAACAACACACTTCCCAATGCGTTTGCCTGTCTGCTCTTTTGCGCAGTCGCATTCTGCCTTGCGCGAGCACCTGGCGAACTCGCGCCTGAATTCCGGGCAGCATTCTGCCCTCTCGCGGCCGGCAGGCAGCGAAGTGGCTGTCCTGGTAAGGTAGTCCCGGAGATTTATTCCCTCTCTTTTTATCATTTTTTTGCCCTGCCTGGCAAGATGGTCCTTCCATAGCGACTCGAGCCTTCCGCCAAGGATGTCAAGCGCCCTTGGGTCGCACTCGCCGAGAACCGAGTTGTCGGCATTTCGCATTATCCCTTTTTTCTCGCCGAAATCGTCAACTTTTAGCCCCGAGAGCCTGCCTGCGATTGACATTATGTTGTGGGCAGAGCTTCCCCTTGTCGCGTAAATCACGAACTCGCCAATGTTTGCCGCCTTTGCAACAGAAGAGATTGCGTTCGCGAGCAGCCAGCGGTTTGAATAGCAGTCCCTGTCGAACGCGTTGTCTATGTCGCGCTTAGTCGTGTTGCGGATTCCCTCTTCTGTCTTGAAAAGCCTGAGCAGGAACTTTTTTTGCGAGCCCTTCATTCTTTTGTCGTAGGGATCTTTCTTGAACAGGTCAACCCACCTCTCAAGCTGGGGGGCGTAGACCTCCTTTGCGCGGGAGCTGTCAACCAGCGTGTCCCTGAAAAGAGAGATTCCCTCCTTGAAATAACCAGCCAGCCCGCGCTCTTCGCCAATGACCTTGGTGGTGTCGCCAAACCTCGCGTCAAGCCCGTTTGATTTCATTTCGTTGTTTGTCTGCGCGACAACATCTTCGAGGGAGTGCACTGCCTTGAAATCACGGGTAATATGGAACGGACAGATGACATGGTTGACATAGACGAAATGCACGTCGTCAAACATGTCCCAATCGCACCTGTCGCGCAGGTAGCGGACAAGATTGACTATCTCTGTGCTGAGCCGCGAGCGGTCTGCCGCATAGTCGAGCCCCAGCCTTCTTGGCAGGAAGCCGGACGCAGGGTTTGTCCTGTCAACAGAGTTTCCTGTCGTGAAGATGATGTGTTTGCCTGCGAGCCTTGGCAGCGCGGGCGCAAGAAACTGGTGATAGCAATGGTAGACATTCAGCGCGCCTACAATCCTTGGCTGCGCCCATCGCTTTGATGTGGCGAGCATGTTCGTGACAATATTCTTGTTGTGGCTCTCGCGCAGGGGCGGCTTTGGAAGGATTGGCCCAAGGGTGTACCAAAGTCGAGCGTGCTTTGTCGGGTCTGCAAGAGCCCTGACTGTTGGAACGTGCGCCATTGCTGCGGTGTGGCGATAGTTATATAAATAGCTTTTGAGTGTTAGCACTGAAGAATAGATACAGGGTGGCTTGATGAAGGCGATAGTTGTTAATCCAGAAGCAGTTGGCAACCACAAGAGAATTCTTCAGTTCTATCTGCGGGACAGCAGCGACTTAAGGAGCTACGGGCCGATTGAGATTGATGCCGGGGCGATTTTTGTTTCAGGAGAGCTTGGAAAACTGGCTGCTGCGTCAGAGCTGAAGTTGCTGAGAGACACCATTGCCGCAGACAAAATTAAGGCGAGCATCAGGATGAAGGACGGCATTGCCGGCACAAAGATAATAGTCCTGGCAGGAAGGGGCGATGCGTTTGAAAACTTTGCAGAGAAGCATCAGGCATTGCGGTTCGAGCGCGTCGGGGTTACTGACAGGATAAGAAATTCGCTGGACTGGCCGCTGCCTGAGGTTGAAATTTCAGGCGGGCTGGAAAGCTGCGTGATAAAACAGCGCGAGCTCAACAATGAGCTGAGAAAAATTGACGATGACTTCCTGATGCCGCTCAAGCTTGCCGGAGTCAGGCACAAGGCAGCATACCAGTGGCTGATTGGCGGCAGGTTAAATGTAAGCGCGAGAAGCGCCATTAACGAAGCGCTGCGGCAGACTGGAGAAGAGTTCTGCAGGAACAAGGCGGCTGCTTTTGACAAGTTTGATGAAGAATCAGCAGGGCTCGAAGCGCGCCTGAAGGTGATTGATGCAGAGAGCTCGCTGCTGCGTGATGACGAAAATATGCGGGTTTTGCTGCGCGCCCCGCGCAAAAAAGAGCTGATTGACTTTGAGGCAAAACCAGACGAGGCCGGGCTTGAGCAGCGCCTGAAAAAGTTGAAGCAAAATGTCTCAGGCTTTGACATAGAAGTCAAGCGATGGTGGACTGAAAAACCCATTGTTTATCTCGTGGCGATTGTTTCCAGCAAGGGAAATTTTGTCGCTGGCGAGTTCGGCATCGGCAAAAAATACGTCGAGACATTCAACGGCGAAAAGGCAGAATATTTCTGCTTCAAGAACAACGAGGCGGCGCTGATAAAATGGGTTGGCGACAAGCTTTACGAACTCGACCCGATGGCGGTGATAACCCAGAATGGATTGAACTATGACTATCCTGAGCTGGCAAGAAGGGGAGTGCTGTTCAGGATAGGGCCTGACAATGCGCTGCCAAGGAAATTAAGGGCGATGCAGGGCGTGATGAAAAGAAAGTCCCCTGCAGGAGAGCCGCTGACGAGAAGGGGGCATCCCGCGGCTTTTGACTTTGACCTGCTTCCCTGGGCGAGGAGCAACCTGAGGTTCGCGCTGACTGACGCAAGGCTGGAAACGATCGTGAGCGTCGCGCACAATTTTCTTGGCGCAAAGGTTGGCTACACAAAATCCCACACCTACGAGCAGCAAAAAATTGACGTGGAGCTTGCCCAGACAAATCCTGAAGTTGCCTACGGGCTTGCGCGCTACGCGCTCGAAGACGCGCTTGCAGCTGTTGAAACAGGCAAGCGGCTGATGCAAATTCCGCTCAACATTGCGATGGCAACCGGCTGCCCGATACCGATGGCATTCAACGGGCAGAACAGGAAGATTGCTGTTTATTTCGAGAGCAAGAAATACTACCAGAGGCACGGCAAGCCGAGGAACGACAGCAGGTACCTGGAGGCGAGGCCTGAGGAATATGAAAGCGAGGCTGAAAACAAAGAAAGACTGGCAAAAATAAAGGAAGCAAGGGAAAATCTGAATCAGACTCTGCTCAAGAAAGGCGTGCAGCAAGGGCTTGCAGAAGAGATAATCAACAGCGCAAGCCTTGCCAGCGCATCCCGCCTCCTGAAAAACCAGGAGCTTGACGAGGCATTCGTGAAAAAATTTACAAATCACCTCAAGCGCTATTCCGGGCTCTTCAGGATAAAGAAAAGGGATGATGAGGGCTTGAGAAGCCTGATGTATGCAGAGGAGCTGAAGCCAGAGAATGCGAAGGGGATTTTCAGGAATGTTGTCGTGGGCTATCTGCCGCTTTACAACAGCATCCCCGCCCTGGCAGAGGGCTGCAAGCAAAAAATATTGGAATGCTCAGCCAATGCCAAGAGCCAGCTTGAAAAAATAATCTACAGCAGGTTCCTCGACGAGTTCGTGGCAGAGCCGCTGGTAAGAATACTCCAGAAGAACAACCGCTGGCTGTGGACAAAATACAACACATCTCGCTACGAAGAGCTTGAAAAACAAATAAGGGGCTGGCTTGCTGGCGCGCGAGAGGCGTTTGGAGGCAACCGGCTGATTAACTGCTCAAAAGGGCTGGTCTTTGTGGAGCAGAATGGCTCGCTTGAGGAAATTGCCGGCAAGGGATTTGTGCCTTTTGGGAACGCGGACATAGTCTCGCTTGGCAAGGGCGAGGTTATTTACAAGATTGGGAACGAGATTCTCGCCGCAGGCGTGAAGATCCCAAGCCTGAAAAGGTGGCAGGAGTGCGACGCGCCAAAGGACTACAACCCGAATGTCAAAATCAAGGCGATGAGGAAATTTGTTGAGAACATTTTTGTTGACAGGGCTCTTGCGCTCAGGGGGCTAAGCGGGGCTGCGAGGGCGCTGGCAACAGGCAGCATCCCCAAAATTGACTATCTGCAGAGAATAAGCTGCTCCGAACTTCCTGAAAACCTCGGCGGCAGGGAGCAGCAAAAGCTGCGGGCTGTTATCGCAAAGCAGTTCGGGCTCAAGCCAGGCGAAGACGCGATATTCGGGATAAGCTTTGACAGCGCCAATGGGATACCGGTGTATGTGCGCTACGATCCTGAGAAGAAGAATTTTGACAGGGAGTTCATTCCTTTCACGAAGCACTACCAGGATGCAATTTTCGGCACTGCGTCAAGGCTGTGGGACATTGCCTCTGCGGTCTGCCTGAACAAGGCAGACGCAAACTATGCAAACAAAAAGAAAGCGCTCGAGAATGTGATGTACGGCAAAGGGACAGAAGAAGAAATCAAGCTGCTGGCATCAGCCCAGCTGTGAAATAATCAATAACCATGAACAAAAAGAAATTAGAGCAGCTTGTGGATGAGGCGATTCATTTCCTGATGCCTGTCTTCAAGCTGGAATCAGAGCCGCGCAAGCTGCAAATCAGAATAGCATACAGAAAGAAAAACAATTATTTGAAAGGGCACGGCAGGGTCGCGGCGCAACTCTACCACGAAAAAGGGACGCTCACATTTTACAAGCCATTCAGCAACAATAAGATGCTGCTGGAGACGATTGGCGAAGAAGCAGGGCACTGGATTCACTACCAGATGAACCCTGCGATTTTCACCCATTGCGACTGCACGCCAGGAGAGCACGTCGGACGCCTTATAGCAGCATATTCATACATCGGCAAGAAGGCGCCATACAATAAAACCGCGCTTGAGCACACAAATGTTGTAAATTTTTGCGAGTTTGTCGGCGCCGTGGCAGGAATTATATTTGCGCGGGAAAAATGCAAGAACTACAGGATTGATGCCAGGAAAGAGCTGACGCGAACAGCAGATTACGTGAGTTGGTGCGTCAATAGTGCGATTCCATTCTACCAGACAGGCGTTTGCGAAGGTTCAAGGCCAAGAGAGACTGGCGCTGCCGTGAACCATATGTCCCGCGTGCTTGGCGAGATGGCGGCGTATCGGGGGATTAGTGAAAAGGATTTAAATTCTGATTTGTCAAGATATGCGCGAATGCCGCTGGCAAAAGCCAAGACTTTTTTTAACAGGCTGATAGGGCATATGCGGGCAAAAGGAAAACGGGATTAAGCTGCTAATGTCAGGCTGATTGCCCGCATAAGACTGATTACCTGCTTATTATTTTCTTATTTTATTTTTATCAGTCCAATATGCTCCAGGATGCGTCTGCCTCAAGAATTCCTCCTCTCTCTTCCTTGCCGAATGCACGCTGATTGCGTAAGCTGCGACTGTTCCTGTAACAAGCACTCCCCATGCCAAAAGCACAACAAGCCAGAAGCCTGTCTTTTTCGCAGCCTCTGCAAGCTCTGGCGTCGGGAACTCCTCTTTTGGCGGCAAAACTTCAGGGGCAGGAGCTGCTTCAGCTGGAATAAGTTCAGGCGCCTCAACTTGAGGCTGGGTTGGCAATTGCTGTTCAGGAACGGTTGCATTTCCTGGTATGATCTGAGTTTCTGCTCTTCTTCCTCCGCCACCTCCGCTAGTAGTCTCAGTAAAGCTTCCAATCGCGCTATGGAATAATCCTGAAACTGAAAACAATGTTGAGGTAATTACAGAGCAGCTGAATGCTTCAGCTGAACCAGGGCAGGCTACAATAACCTCCTCTGTTTCGCCGCAACTTGAGCTCAATGTTGCGCCCTCAGAATCTTTAACGCAAACAGAGCTGCTTCCAGCAGGCATCACAACCTGCGCTGTTTTTGTGACTCCTGCAGGCAGGTTAAGCCCGCTTATCACAGTGAGCCCTTCTGTTGCTGTAATAGTCACGTTTGTCAAATTTATGCTCTGGTTTGCAGCCATTACAAATGAAATAACAATCGGCTTTGCAGATTCTGCAGAGTTTGTGATGTTCACCTCAATCTGCGTTCCATCTTCAGAATATGTTGGCACAATTTTAAATCCAGGAACAGTTCCCGCAATGTCCTTGAATATCAGAACTTCAGCAACAACGCTGCTGCCATCCTGCTCTGCAACAATGTCAAATGTTCCGTCTCCATTCAAATCAGCAACGTCTATGTTTTCAACAGCGCTTGCTCCGCTCGGCCCTCTTGTGTCAAATTTCGCCTTGACGTCGCCTGTTGCGGCATTGAGCGCGTATGTAAATCCATCAGCTGCTCCGACAATAACTTCAGTGCTGTTGTCCAAATCAATGTCCCCTTCTTTTATCAGCTCAAGCGAGCGCAGGTAATCGCCGTTGTCTTCATTTGGATAATATCCTGCAATCGGCTTCTGCCAGACAACAGAGCCGTCTTCTGAGTCAATGCCGTACACTGACGAGTTTGTCAGCGCAATCACAAGGGCGCTGTTGATTGTTTCATTGCTTGTTTCATTTATTGTTTCAACTGCGACTGCGCTGATGTCCACGACAGAATCGTCAAGTTCAGCTGTCCAGTCAGGCGTCTGCACAATGTTGCCGTTTCCAAATGCCGCAATCTGGAGGGGTGAGCTTGCATACAACGCAATGCCGTTAAAAGAATCAACAATGTATGCATTGTTGTTAAATACATCAAAAACAGCCAAGCCATTGACATTATAACCGAAAATTAGCACATCATCGACGCCATCATCATTCATATCTCCAACCGCAAGCTCATGTCCGCCATAGCCTGTTCCTGCAATCTGTACTCCGGTGCTGTCAAACACAGCAGCGCTGAAGCTGGCGCATCTGTCAAGCGCGATAATTTCATTGCACTCTGAATTTGGAGTAACGTCTGCTATCTTCACATCAGTCACGCTGCAGCTCATCCACTGAGTCCAAAAAATTTCAAGCCGATTCGATTCATTGTTCCACTTTATCAGCCCAAACTGCCCATTGTCTGCGCCAAATGCAAGTTCATCAAGCCCGTCGCCATCAGCATCTCCTGCCGCAAGCGACAAGCCATTGTATGAAAAGTCAGCGAGTGAATTTCCATTGCTGTCAAAAACAGAAATTGTGTCACCAGAGTCAACTCCTGCAACAGCAATCTCAAGCTTTGCTGTTGAACCTTCTGCTTCAGGAACAAAGTTTCCAACAACTCCGTCCATGAAGTTTTCAGTTGATTCGCCTGCTTCAAACTTAAGGACTCCGGCTGCGAATGAAAGCGAACAGGCGTCTCCTTTTCCGTCGTTGTCTGAGTCAAGCTGTTCAAGATTGGGAGTAAGCGGGCAGTTGTCGCACGCGTCTGCAATGCTGTCGTTGTCAGAGTCAACACTGTCTTCGCCTGCTGGGCAGAGATCGCAAGCATCTCCAACGCCGTCAGCGCCCGCTGTCTCGCTGGCTTGGCTGAGGAATATGTGGTAGAAATACGAGTCATAATAAGAACTATACTGCTGCCCTTCCCACGCGACATAGACATTGCCTTTGCCTGCAGAAACTGACAAGCTGCATTCAATTTGGTAGCAGTAGTCGTCTGTGTATTCTGAAGGAGTCATCAGAGTTTCGTCTGTCACAAAATTTCCGTTTGTGTCAAATTCCCGCGCAAACATGTCAGTCCATTCGTACCTGCTGTCTTTCCACGCAAGAGTCAGCTGCTGCTGAGAGCATCCTTTTTCTATCATAACCTCAGGACCCCAGGAGTCATAACAGTCGTCTTTTTGCGTAGCGCGCTTTGCAGGAATTTCTGTTATCTGACTGACATCGACAGCGCTTCCGTCCTGAGGCGCAAGAATTGGATTTATTTTTTGGTAATAAATTTCAAAATAATTGCCATAGCAGCCTGTGATTTCTTCCCAGAACAAATGGACCTTGTTGTTGCTGTCAACTGCAACTGTTGGAGCGCTTGACTGATAGCAATCATCTGATGTGAACATTGATGGAGCAATGGCGATGTTTCCTTCAGCATCAACCATTGAATAATAGTTTTCATAGTCGCAGCTTAGTTCGTTTGCATAAAGACAGAACACAACGTGCGCATTTCCTTCTGAGTCGGCAGCAACTCTTGTGTTTGCATACTGGCTTCCTGTGCAGTTGACATCAAAAATAACAGGAGCTGCAATCACATTGCCATCAGCGTCAATTTTCATGTAAGCAGGCATTCGCAACGCGCAGCCAGAGTCATCCAAAAACGCAATGTGCACATCGTTGTAGCTGTCAAGCGATATCTGGGGATTTCGCGACCTATGCCCATCGTCATCAGTGAGCTGTGTTTCATATACCTGCACAGTGTCAGATTCAGCAGAATCTCCATCAAGATCGTCAAGGTAGGGATTTATCCTGCCGAAATAAAGCTCTGCTGACTCTGTGTCTTCTGTGTACTGATGCCAGACAAAATAGACACTGTCATTTGCGTCAATCGCTATCGAAGGCTGCCTTGACCAGTAGCAATCATCGTCAGTAAGCAATGTATCGCTTATAAGCACAGTTCCATTCGGAGCAATCATCTTGTACCAGATTTCAGGATCGCATGTCCAGTATCCATAAATATCGCCTGACCAGACAATGTGAAGGTTTCCTTTGCTGTCAACAGCGCTGTCAGGCAACGTGGCGTCAAGACCATCATACTCGTCAAACTCATTAAATGCAACATTTCCTTTTTCTTCAACATTGTAAAGCTCTTCTGACTGGCAGAAGTTATCTGTTTCAGTTGTGTCGTTCTGGCCAGTGTTTGGCGTGTCAATACAGTTGTCGCAAACATCTCCGACAGAATCATTGTCAAAATCTGCCTGGTCTGGATTGTAGACAAGCGGACAGTTGTCGCAGGCGTCTGCAAAGCCGTCGCCAGGCATCAAGCTAATGCTCTCATAGCCAGAAGTCCAATAATAACTTGTGCTCGCCTCACTTTGCGCATAACTCAAATCAATATCGCTGTCTTCATTCCTGCCAAGCCCTGAGTAAAGATCATAGTCATAGTCTGAATAGTTGAGAGTTTTGAAATTCCACTTCACATCGCCGTTTTGGTAGATGACAACTTCAAAATAAATTGGATATAAATCTCGGTTGGAGTCATAATAAGTTGAGCCGCGCCACTGCACAACAACTTTGTCGCCAAGATTGCAGACGCCATATCCTGAATCAGAATCGTCCATGTACAAATCATCATTCAATGCAAAAATAGAGTCATAGTAGTCTCCATCATCGTGTGTTCCGTAATCGCTGCAATCATAACAGCTTTCGCCGCTTTCAAGCAGCTCGATTTCGCCATTGGAATCGACGTCAATATGTGTTATTTCCCTTCCGAAATACTGGAATATGAACGGCAGGTCGTATTCAAAATTAGAATCGTCTCCGGCATCAGTAACATCCGGGCTTTCATCCAGGCATTCAATCCACGCATAGCCATCGCTGTCCTCCTGCCCTGGATTTGACGCGTTAATGCAGTTATCAGCTTCGTCGCATATTCCATCATCATCTATATCAGAGCACATAACACTAACATTGGATTTTAACGAGGACTTTGAGCCAAATTCTGTTGAATTTAATTTCACAAAAAATTGCCAGATTCCATAGTCTCCTGTTGCGTTAACAAGCCAGCCAAGATTGCAGGAGCTGCCGCTTGCAAGGTTTGCGCACAGCTGCGGATTTTCGCTTGTTGTGTAAAACGGCAAATCGCCAGGAGTTGTTGAGACATCTCCTTTGTAAATCTCCCAGTTTGCGACTTCGCTTAGTTCCTCTTCGCTTATTTCTGAAGAATATGGATCTATCATAAAATTTTTCTCAATATCCAGAACTGTATCGTAGGCGGCTGTTCTGTTGGTCTGCTGAACAGCCCAGTGCATCAAAATTCGCGTTTCGTCTGGCTGCACGCAAAAATCATTCCACTGCCAATAAGGATATTCGTCTCCATTTTGCGCAAAAGCAACGTCTATGCTCTCGTCAGCATTTTCCTGCTCAAAAACATATCCGAGTGTTGGATCGTTGGCATCTCCTCCACCTAAATCATCTGTGTCGTCTGTTATGAGCCAGATATCTCCAGAGTCAAAAATTTTGTCCAGGTCTGATGTTTTAATAATTTGGGTTTCTGAGTCAGAGCCAAGATCGCCGTCAATTCTAACGTCAGCGCAAATTTCAGATTCAGTCGGGTTCTGGAAAATTTCAGAATACCTTGCCCAGTTTCCCTGCGACGACACAAAAACTTTGCGGGACACGTAAAGCCCCTCAATTTCCTGCTGCTCGCACATAGCTTCTTCTGCCCCATCTTCGCTTACAGCGCCGTCATAATAATACTCTTCGTCAATAGAGAGATAATAAAAGTCATCGTAAGCGTCATACTCTCCGTTGCTCATGTAACAGCCGTCATATAAATCATAAACAAATGAGTTGCTGTCATAAAGATTAACATAGCCTCCCATCTGGGCTCTGATTGATTTTGCTTTTGCAGTTTCTGCTGAAACTTCTGAAACATTTGTTTTGCTCTTCTGCGGCTTTTGCTGGCTGGCTAATGAGCTGGCTGAAATGTTTGCAAAAATTGCCGCTGATTTTCTTGTTGGAATTTTTATGGTAGCGCTTTGCAAAGCCTCAATTTTTTCGTCCTGAAATGCAGCCATGGCTGCTATTTTCGCAGCCTGAGTTTGCCGGCTTTGGTGATTGTTCAGATTTGAAGCAACAGCCGGTGCAAGAAGCGCTGTTTGCTTTTTCAGAAGAGTTGCGTTCGCGCCAGTAGCTGCTTGTCTTAAAAGCTGAGTTGGGTCAAGCGTTACAGTGACATTACCGCACTCTCCTTCAACGCACGACACAGTGGCGTTAAGCGTAAATGTCTTGTTTTGCAAAACTGTGAGGTCGCCAGGCGTCAGGCTCACAATAAGAGGGTCGCACGCGTCTCCAAGTTCATTGCTGTCTGTATCATTTTGGTCTGGGTTTGGGGTATCAATACAATTGTCGCAAGCGTCTCCAAAAGTGTCGTTGTCGGAGTCTGTCTGATCAGAATTGTAAATGGCCGGACAGTTGTCAACATCACCGCAAACACCGTCAGAATCAATGTCATTTTCAGAGTCATAAGGGCAGCTGTCGCACACATCTCCAATGTTATCGCTGTCTGAATCGGTTTGGTCTGAATTTGAATCAAACACGCAGTTGTCAAAGCAGTCAGGAATGCTATCAAAATCAAAATCATCGTCAGGAACATTGCAGCCGCATGAGCCAGGGTCTGTCTTGGCTCCGTCATAAGGACAACCATCTAAGCAGTCAGGAGTTCCGTCATAATCAGAATCATCATCAGAAACACCGCAGCCGCAACTGCCAGGGTCTGTTTTTGCGCCATCATAAGGGCAGCCATCGTCGCAATCAGGAGTTCCGTCATAATCAGAATCGTCATCAGGAGCACCGCAACCGCAGATGCCTGAATCAATCTTATTTGGATCGTCAGGACAGCCGTCGCACGCGTCTCCAGCACCGTCGCCATCTGAGTCAGTCTGGTCTGGGTTGTAGGTAAAGGGGCAGTTATCTGTGTTGTCAGGAATTCCGTCATCATCGCTGTCTCCTTCGCTTGCAAGGGAAACAAATCCTGTTATCGAAAATCTTCCTTCAATCAGCGAAGAGGCGGCAATTACTATGAAAACAGCAAAAACTACCCAAAACAAATCTCCCCTTTTCAACTTCAACATCTAGCACAAAAAATATAAATCAGGTATATAAAGATTTGTGAATGGCTGGCTCTGTTGAAAATAAGCTCTAAATGCCGCCTCACCTGCCTTCGGCAGGCTCTTTTTTCTCCCCACGCAAGGTGAGGGGAGAAGAAAAGAGGTTTTGCGGAACAAAACTGAGACGGCATAAATAAATTTTCTACATAACCTGAATGGCTGATGTTCAGAAAATCTACCAAATTCTGCTGAAATAAAAATTAATTGCAAAAACTAGCTGTTCTGGACAGCCGCTCCAGGATGCGCCCGCCAGAGAAATTATTTTTTCCTTTTCGCCAAAACTTTGCTGTATGCTATTGCGATGATTCCTGCAGCAGCAAGAACGCTTAATGTGACTAGCCAGACAAAATTATTGCGCGTTTTCTTTGCAGCTGCCTCTGGCGCTGTGATTTTTTCTTCTGCAGCTTGTGCTGGCTGTCCTGCTATTGGTTGCCCTGCTGCTTCTTGCTCTCCGGCAGGCTGCGCTTCTGCGCCTGGCGCTGCTGATGCAGGCGGCACAGGCGGCTGTTCTGCTGGAAGCAAAGGCGCTGTTGCATTAGTTGCCACAAAAACTTTTTTATCGCTTCTGCTGCTCCCTCCTCCAGTTGTTCCGCTGCCAAACGCGCCAAACAGGCTGAAGTGCGTCACGTTTGCCCAGACATAATTCTCAGTCGTTTCAACTCCCTGCTCTGGCTCAAGCTGCCAGTCTGCTGATGTCGTGTTGTAATAATAAATTTTCAGCGTGTTTTCATCAATGCCTGCGGCAGCAAGCTCTGCCTCGTCATAGAATATTTTTATCAGAGCCCAGGTTAATGCTCCTGATGTTGTGCTGTCAACAACAATGTCGATGCCTTTCAATGCGCTAAGGGCTGCTGAAGGAGTTGTTGTTGGAGTGACTGCTGAAACAGTCATTGTCACAGTCATATTTTCTCCAAGATTGAGCGTGATTCTTGAATCCGCGCTGCTGAAATTCATTTCTTGCGGCGTGTCTGCCGGGATTTCCTGCTGTGTTTGTTCCAATGATGTGACATTTCCAGCCATGTTAATCTCAGCCCCATTGAGAAACAGCGTGCAGTTGTCAAGCTCAAGAACTCCGCCATCAAAGTTTATGCTGCCATTAATCTTGGCGTCATTGTTTCTGCACAGCGCATGAGTCTCGCTGTTTATTGTCCAGTTCACATGCTCTTCAAGAAGAGCATCATAGATTCCATATTCACCATTGTCAATGAACCTTCCGTTTGTAACGTATGCTGTTGAACCGGACCCTACGTGGATTCCGCTTTCTGGTCCTCCTTCACCGCCAGAATTGTTGGTGAAGTTCGTGTTTGAGATGTTTGCATAACTTCCGGATGCAAGATAAACTCCGTGGTTATTGTCATAAATCCTTGAATTTTCAATCAAAGGCGCTGTTGAGCCGCTTCCAGCGCTTTGCAAATAAGCACCATAAGTGTTGTTGTGATACTCATCGCCGTCAACTTCAAAATAATCAACGTCCCAGGCGCTCAATCCATAGTAACAGTTGCGCACTTCATTTCCTAAAAGAATGTTGTTTTCAGCATTAACAAAGATATTTGTGCCTCGTATCCAGATGCCCATATTATTATAGTCTGAATTTATGCTTGCGCAGTCAATTGTGTTGTCATAGATTTCATTGTTATCATCTTCAACCACTATTCCATGCTTGGACAAAGGCGCTACGTCGGTTTCTGACAAGGAGATTGTGTTTCCCTGCACGAGGTTGTCTGAAAGCGGAGCCGCCTCTGTAAAGAGATAAATTCCATCGACATTAGCATTCTGGATTGTGTTGTCTGTTATGTTGCTGCTGTCAGTCTTATACAGATAAATTCCCTTTTCAAGTGAGCCGATGATTGTATTCTTGTCTATGACGTTATCGTGCGAATCTTCTGAGTATATGCTCACATTGTTTGATTCGAGGGTGTTGTTTCTTATGTTGTTCCCAAACGTGTCCCCGCCCGAACCAGCGATTAAGTCTATGCCGTGGCCTGTTCCGCTCGTGGTATTAGTTATCGTATTGTTATGTATGTTATTGCCTGAAGATGAAACAATTCTTATCCCAACTCCAGAATAGCTCACCTGATTGTCAGCAATAGCATAATCACTCGCTTGCCTGATTGCAATGCCGTACTGGCTGTTGTCGTGGATAGTATTGTTAAGAATGTAGTTACTGCCTGTGGGGGCATTGCCGCTGAGTATTCCCTGAGCAAATCCTGAAATTTCGCAATTTTTGATTGTAGCTCCTGAAACGCCGCTGAATTTTATGCCGATTCCGATGCCATTGCCTGTTATCGAATGGCCGGCACAATCAAGAGTCACATCATTTGCGCCAACTGATAATGCGTAACTTACTTGGGTTGCTCCGTTGCAGATATAATCATGAGCCAGCGTCGTGTTTTCAGCGATTGTGGTGCCGCAAAGGCATACAAGCGGACCGCTGTCCAGCGTTGTCATCGCAGAATCCGTGTAATATGGCAATAGCTCGCCGATATCTACGCTGCTATGAATTTTTGCATTGCACAAATAGCCGCCCCAATAATTGCCTGTAAAATTATGTCCTGAGCAGCCTCCGCAACCGATTAAATCATAACCAGAATTGCTGTACACTTTATTGTATCTTAACGTGTCGTTCGTTGAGCCTCCACCAGTAATGTAAATTCCTTGATTGTTATTAGTGAATGTATTATTGCTGAGAATCGCATATGCACTGCTCTCGAGCTGAATTCCGTCGTTTGTGTTGCCCTGTACTATGTTTGATGTAAAGTTGTTGAAATTACTTGATATGAGATAGATACCGGAGCCAAGATTTGAGCTGACATTGTTTGAAATGATGCTGCCAAATTGGCTGGAATCAAGGTAAATGCCATATGCGGCATTACTAGTGATTGTGCTGTTGAGAATTTTATTGTTTGAACCGCCATAAAAGCGAATGCCAGAACTAAAACTCTGTATAGTGCAATTCTTGATTGTTACATTATTTTTTTCTGAATATATTCCATTGCCTCCGCCATTGCCGGTGATAGACTTTCCTGCGCAGTCGAGGGTTATATTCTCCGCGCCGATGGTCAGACCGGTGCCGCTGCAGCTTAGGTCTGCTGGCAGCGTATAATCCGCTGTGACCGTTTCGCCGCAGCAGAAGGATGCGTTTTGCAGCGCTGTCATCGCCTCGTCCATGTAATATGGGGCAAGATCGTTGGTGCTTGTTATTCCGGATAATTTTGCGTTGCACAAGAAGCCGCCCCAGTAGTTCAGGGTGAAGTCATTGCCACTGTTTTCCTGGTAAGCATCATAGTTCGTGTTGTTGTAGATTTGATTGAAGTTGATGATGTTGCTAGTGGAGCCACTCCAGAGTCCGATGCCAGCATTGCTGCTGTAACTGACTTTATTGTTCTCGATAATATTATCATTGGAATTAGTATCAAGTGAAATACCATTTTGGCTGCTGTTGCTGATATTATTGTAGGTGATAGTGTTGTAGCTGCAGCCAGAAGTAGAACCCAAGTATATCCCTGTTGTAGAATTTATAGCAATGTTGTTTGTAATTGTGTTATTATTAGAGCCAATCAAGAGAATACCTTGATATACATTATCATTAGCAATGTTGTCAGTAATATTATTACCTGAGCTGGAGTTAAGGAAGATACCTTCAAGGTTCGAGTTGACTGTGTTATTGATAATTGAGCCGTTATTGGCTTCATTATAATAATGGATTCCTGTGTTATAATTTGAGCTGCTTTCATTATTGAATCCAGAGATGATACAATTTTTGACAGTGACATTGTCATAGCCTGCATTGTCGATGCCGTCGCCTGGCGAGCCGTCGCCTGTGATACTGTGACTGTCGCAGTCAAGAGTTATGTTGTCAGCGCCGATCACAAGCCCATTCCCAGAGCAGTTCAAATCACCAGTTAAAGTTTCTGAGCTGGAAATGGTATCACCGCAGGACACTCCTTGCGCAGCGGCAACTGCCGCACATAGAATGAATGCTAGGACAAGCGCAGAAATGAATAATGCATTTATTTTTCCCATCAATCCACCCTTTTTCTCCCCTTTAAGTTAATTATGCAAAACTTTGGCGGGCATATTTATAAACTTTGCTGTGAAGGCATAATATTATGACAAAATTAAATCAACTTTATAAAATTCTTCTGAAGCAATATGGCAGGCAAGGCTGGTGGCCGATAAAAGGGAAATATTCTGGTGGTCCAAACAGCGAAAAAGAGAAGTTTGAAGTCTGCATCGGCGCGATTCTGGCTCAGAATACTGCCTGGAAGAATGTTGAGAAGGCGCTGGATAAGTTGCGAAGGGCAAAAGCGCTGGACAGGAAATCCCTGGAAAAAATTCCTGTTGCGAAGCTGGCAAGACTAATCAAACCGGCTGGCTATTATAACCAGAAAGCGAAAAAGCTCAAAGAGTTTGCCAGATTTTACCAAGAACTCAGAGGCAAAGAGCCGAAGCGCGAAAAGTTGCTGGAGGTTTGGGGTGTTGGGCCCGAGACAGCTGATTCTATTCTGCTTTATGCCTACAACAAACCGCATTTTGTCGTGGACGCTTACACAAGGCGGATTCTATCAAGGCTTGGCGTCTGCAAGGGAGCAGAGGGAGCAAAGGGTACAGAGAAATGCAGCTACGATGAAATTCAGAAGTTTTTTCACAAAAAGCTGCCGCGAAATGCAAAACTGTTCAATGAGTTTCACGCGCTGCTGGTTGAGCACGCGAAGAGGAGCTGCAGGAAGAGGGCGGAAGCGAAGCATTGCATTGGTTGTGTTGCCAGAAGAATGTGCAGGCACTGGCATTAATGACTTTCTTTTAGCGCCTTTATCCTGTCACGCAGCTTCGCAGCCTCCAAAAAGGCCTCTGTGTGCACTGCAACAATCTTGTCCAGAACCAGATCGATAATATTCCCGCATTTGCCATCGTAACTTGAGTTTTTGTCAGTCAGCTCGCAGAGCTCTGCTATGTCAAGGGCAAACGGCGCGCCTGCGCCAAACCTGACAAGGCCTTTTCTTGCAGCAGCAATTTTTGCCTCGTCGCCATATTTTTTCCCGTCAAAGATAGGGGTAAGATAGCTGTCCACAATGTATCCCTTGATGGCTGCTCCGGTTATTTCTTTGTATGTCAGGCTGGACTGCCTGGCTTTTTCTTCTTTCCCGTTACTAAACTCAACTCCAAGTTTTTTCTTTGTTTGTTCGTCAAAGTCCAGCATATAAAAATCAATGCCCATCTTGACCGCCTTCAGGCATATGATTGGAGATGTGTACTCTCCTGCAAACAGGACGTTTTCAGGCACTCTCGCAAGCTCAAGTTCAGAGTCCACCCGGATTGGCGTTGCGTAAAGGGGATTGAAATTGTTTAAAACCCTGTCAACAACCTTGTCAGTCAGTTTTTCGTCAATCAGTTTTTGAAACATCTCTCCATAAGGTTCAAGATTGAACTTTTTAACGCACTCATCGATATGGCTCTTGATGTCGCCGATATAGCTCTTGAGCTCGCTCTTGATTTTCTGGGGGATTTCATTTAATTTTTCCAGCGGCGCCCCTGTCTTCTCGGCAAAATCCGTCGGATTTGTGGCAACATAGAGCGCGAAAATCTGGCTTCCGGGACAGCTGTTCGGAGTGCCTGTGCATTGGTTCTTCTGGCAGTTGCATATAGCATAGACAGTGACCCTTCCTTCCAGATTGCCCTCATCGCCTTTGGTAAGTTTGAGCATCGGGAAATCTCTCGCAGAGAGGCTTATAAACTTTTTGTTTTTAACGACTTGACAATAGTTACAACAGAAAGGTTTTAATATCATTAAGCTATTTAAACAAGCATGGCTGTTGACGCAAAAGACTTGGGGGAACGAGTTACAGGCACATTCCTTGAACGATGGCGCGATACTAAAACATATCTAAAAAACAAAAAACAAATCGACAATAGTTTAAAAAATGTGGCGCGAACACTTGAGAATGTGCTATGTCATTTTGATCGCTATAGCAACAAATATAATAACGACTCTGGAATTAGTTCGGCTATTGTGCAAAATGCATTTTATTTTGCTAACAATCTGTGGTTAAAAAGAAATACGCTCGGCGTGGATGCAAACAAAAATTTCAAAGAACTCCTCAATACATATTTTTACAAAATACCTCTTAGTCACGGAAGTCCTATTCATATTTGTAAGATGCACAGTACTGATTTAGACACAGGCTTTATTTCTCATAAGCGAGGACAATCAATTTTTCTTCAAAATGTTGAAGATCACAAAGTTAGATTGAAGATTAAACGTTACTCAACCAATGTCGAACAATGGAATTTAATAAATGAGCTATACCTTAAGGCAGCACGCCATATGCAGCAGATCGAATGCAAACCCGACATCAGGGCGCATATTTTCAAGCTATGCATTCATCAGTCCTACGAAGACAAAATAATCGAGGCTGAGACGCATATTAATGCAGTTCTTAAAAGGCTAGCTTTTTTTAAAAACACATTTCATTTTATAAATAAAGGCGGGCTAAAAATACCCCAAGACCTCTTTTGGGCATTAACGCCCAAAACGTTGTCTGCGGTGGCGAGAACAGGGCATTCTTTTACTCGAGAGCTTGAGAATATTTGCTCGTTAAACCAAGAAAACAACTATTCAAATATAGCAGAGATGGCAATCAATACGCCCGAATGGTGCGATTTTCAGTTTGCCAAAAAATTGGGGGAAGGGGCGTACAAAAAGGTATATTTGGGAATTCACAAAAGGTTGAAATTTGAAAGGGCAATAGGAGTATTCATGCCCAATGAAAGGATTGTTGAATATCTCAAAAAAAGAAAAAAAGACCTAGCTGAATTGGCAAATGAAGAAATTGAGCTTATTGAAAAACTTAAGAAACCGGCGCCGCACCCAAATATAATTCTTATGGAGAGGCCCATTATTGATTATAATAAATTGATTCTTGTGCAAGAAAAATATGATTGCACACTAGAAGACAGGCTTAAGGAAATTTTGCATGTGCCTAAAGAAGAATTCAAGTATCCATTAATTCTTGACTATGCCAAACAAATATCATTAGGATTGGAACAAATTCACAGCAAAGGAGTATTCCATGGTGATTTAACTGCAAGCAACATTGGAATTATAAAATACACACAAGAAGGGCAAGAAAAAGAACTCCTGAAACTATCTGATTTTGGGCTGTCATCTTATTTAAGAATTGTTTCCGACAAAGCATCAAACAGATTCGTCAAAAATGCGTATTTAATACGCGCGCCAGAGCAATATGCGTGTGGCGAAATTATGCGGTCTCAAAAAACAGACATCTGGCAATTTGGAGTTCTTTTTTATCGCATGTTGACTGGTGAATATCCTTTTGTTCCTCAAAAACAAGAGTTCTCGAGCAAAGAAGAGCAAGATGCCTTTGAAAAAGATTTTTGCAAACACATACAAAAAACCATTAAAGAAGGCAAGCTATTTGAAGGGCTGTCTGAGAAAATTCCAGTTTGGATAAAGCCTAAGCTCGAATCATGCGAAAAAAAAATTGAAAACGGAAGGATAAGTGATTATGACCTCCGGAGTTTAGTGTTTCTTCTTAAAGGGTGTTTCGAGTTAAATCCAGAATTAAGATTCTCCGCGGCATATTTAAAAAATATTGCTTGTTTTATTGTTAATCCCAAAGACAAAAACAATACGACGGAGTTTATCAAGAAAATGAGGGAAAATAAAATATATGTGTGATGTGATCTTACTTATCCTATCTCAGGCCATTAAAATATAAGTTCGCTTATATGATGCAGGTAATTATGAATATTAAACAGTTTGTCAGTGAGGATTGCCTGTTTTGATTTCGATTGGAAATTTTGCAAAGAGAGCATCTCCCGCTTTATGGCGTCTTCTGTCATTCTTAACGACGCGAAAAATTCAGCGCTTTTTGTCTGCATAAAATATAAAGAAAAGACCTTCTCAAAAAAAAGGAATATTGTTTTTGCAAATTTTAATAGCTCTTCTGAAACGCCTATTTTGTTTTCAGCAACATACGTACAAAGGAATCGGCATTCGTCTGCAATATGCTCCAAGTTTACAAGTGTGTTCTTTTTCTCCAACAATTGAAAATTTGAGCCGTACCCTTTCTTGCTAAGAATTCTCTCAAGAAAATAGATTAATTTGTCATTATATTGTTCAATTTTTGCTATCTGCACAAGATTGTCAAATCTTCTAGCACCTGCGGCAATACAGAAATCGCTAAACATTAGTTTAGTTGAAAGAAATACCTTCTTAAATAAAGAATCAAATTCAGACTCTAATTCAGAAGAAATATTCTTTATAAGATAGCTTCCTTTTCGTTGCTCGATTAATTCATAACCCAAGCAAGAATCTATGAGGGTATTGCGTATCTGATCAGCAATATCTTGGTTGCATAATAGCTCAATTTCGTCAAAACCTCTGCGGTAGTAAGAAGTGATATACCGTCTTAGAAACTGCGCATCATTTATATTCAACGCAATTTTTTTTCTATCGTTTTTCTTTAAGGACAAATGAATCCGCGAACCATCCTCTTCAAGTTCTAATTCGTCGCCTTTCTTGATTCCGTGCGCTTTTGCCCATTTTGCCGGCAACGAGACCGTCAACGTATTAGGCCCAACGCGATTTACTTTTCGCTGCATAAACCTCATTTTATGCTTCCTACTTTAAAAACATTTCTATTTAATAATTATGTAATTACTATAATAATTATAATTGCAGAAAATATATATCTTTGCTTTATTCTGCATCCATCAACCTTCCGGAAAGGAAGGCGAAACAGCAAAACAAAAGGAGACACTGCAAAATGCCGCTGGATGAAATTGTCAAGGAGGGCGAGGTTGAAATCTGTTTTGGCTTGAACGGGGAGAAGAAGATAGTTTACTCGACTCTCCTGAAAAAGTACGAATCATACAGCACCACAGAAATCGTGCGCGTCAGGGAGCTTGCAGACAGGATAGAAGTCACCTACCACATAACCGGCAGAAAGCCTGGCGCTTCAATCCCTTCAATGGAAGAGAAGGTTGACAGCTATGTCAATGATGGCGTGACCGTCAGAATAAAAAGGATGCAATCTCATATTTTCGAGAAATAAAACCAATAGGACAAACAAACTAATGGAAAACAAAATGCCGCTTGATGAAATTGTCAAGGAAGGCGAGGTTGAGATTGAGCTTGGCTCCCGCGGGAAGAAGATAGTTTACTCAACACTCTGGTGGATGGACGGCTCGTATAGCACCATAGAGCCTGTGCAGGTCAGGGAGCTGGAGGACAAGATAGAAGTCACATATCACACACAGGGCAATGATTACGGCGCTCCAGTTGAAAAGAAAATTGACAGCCACCCGAAAAAGGGCACGACTGTCAGGATAGCAAGAAAGCAGTTGCAGATATTCGATAAATAAAACCGATAAAACCACAGGAGGTGGGAAGGATTAGCATCAATGAGATAGTAAATTATGGAAAAGTTGAGATTAAGGATGTCCGCACAGGCAAGAAGAAGGAATACAGGCCAAGTTCCTATTGTGATGGGAGAGAAAGTACCGAGATATTTCCAGTTACTGTTGGAGAAGAAAAAGACCAGATCAAAGTAACTTACCGCAGATATGGCGAGATAACAGAGTATTTTCCAAAATGCAGCACAATTGTAACAGTCCAGGAATTTAATGTTCAACTTCCATTCCGCGGTGACAAAATAACAGAGTATCATCCAAACAAAAGAATAATGTATTATCTGCTGTCCAGAACAAAGTGCAATGTGAGATTTAGAAAGTAAATCTACAAAAACCACAATGGAGGTGGGAAGGATGGGAATCGATGAAAAAGTACAAACGCATTATGGGAAGTTAATAATAACAAATACAAAAACAGGTGAAAAAGAGAAATATGGAGAAGCGGTTAGGGATGTAAAAATAGAAGGTGGCAGAGTGGTCATCTATAGACGCGATTCAAACACAACCACCATTCTTTCCCCAGATGAAAACGCTCAGCTTAGCTAATGAAGATTTGGCTAAATTGAAACTCAAAAACCGCATTCCTCTCATCCTCGCTCACCTGCGCCAGGACAGCAGGATGCCGATACTGGAGATTGCGAGGAAGATAGGGGTTCCGAAGTCAACTGTCTATGACCACTACAGGAAGCTGCGGGAGAGGTATTGGTTTACTGTTGTAGAACAAGAGAAAAGTAAAAAATGAAACTCACAAAAGAATTGTTCGTGATACCCAACGGCGAGAATTACATACTTTATGCGCCGTTGAAAGGCGCAGTTGCTGAAGTTAATGAAGGAGTCGTAGCATTGCTAAAAAATATACGAGATGGAGATGCTGTATCGGCTATGTCAAGACATACTGAGGCAGTTAAGATTCTCAAGAATTTAGAACTCCTTGTCGACCAAGAAGAGAGCATATCTGAAGATTGCCAGAAAATAGAATGCAATACTTTGTGCAACCCAAAAAATGAATTTATGCCAACCTCAGTAACACTATTTCCAACTTCAGACTGCAATTTGAGATGTGTATACTGTTTTGCTTCTGCTGGCGAAACAAAAAAAGATATGCCTTTTGAAATTGCCAAGTCTGCAATTGATTATATTATTGCAAACGCTCTCCAAAAAAATATGACTGAAGTGAAATTGGGATTTCATGGAGGCGGTGAACCTTTCCTGCCAAAGCTCTATTCGCTGAATAAGACAATTGTAAATTACGCAAAAGAACAATGTTCAAAAGAAAAATTAAATATACAATTCTCCGGCGGATCGAATGGAGTCTATAGCCAAGAAGTTCTCGAATGGGTTGTAAACAACATTAATCATGTCCAGCTCTCATTTGATGGCCCGAAGGAAATTCAAGATTCTCAAAGATCAAATTCGTTCGACAAAGTGATCAGAACTCTTGAATACTTTGAAAAGAAAAAGTTCAGCTATGGGATAAGAACAACAATAACAGAGAATAGTGTAAAGAGAATGCAAGAATTAGTTGAATTCTTCCACACTTATGCCCCTCACGCCAAATCTTTGCATTTTGAACCATTGGCAGAGGTAGGCAGGTGCAAAGATACATACTTTAGAATGCCTAGCCTAGATGCATTCTTTAAGAATTTCCTAAGCGCCAGCAGCAAAGCAAAAGAATACAATATTAAGTTGTATGCCTCGTCCTGTGGAGAGTTTGACAAACTAAAGGCCGTCTATTGCGGCGCAGCAGGAGAAAATTTCTATGTGACGCCAGAAGGGTATGTAACTTCTTGCATAGAAGTTTCAAAATTAAGCGACCCGCGTTCAGAAACTTTCTTTTATGGCAAATACAACTTTGCAACTAGATCGTTTGAGTTTAATCTAGAACAACTGCAAAAGTTAAGAACCAGATATTGTCCCAATATACCTGCTTGTGCAAATTGTTTTGCAAAATATTCCTGCGCAGGAGATTGTCTGGCAAAAATAGCAACAGAATCAGGCGGGGATATGTTTGATACAACCAAGAACCCGCGTTGCGGTCTTGCGCAAAAGTTCCTGTTAGAAGACATATTAACAAAACTTTATTCCGGAGGTGCAAAAAATGAACACAGTTAAAAAACAATACAGATTGGACGATATTGTCAGTCTACAAGGCGATATAAAAGAACCAAAAATAATAAACCACATAAAATCCAACACGCGGCAATATCCTTGCAATGGAGATGTTACGCATGCGTGCGTGCCGCTCTGGTTCACTTGCACTAACTATCCTTGTACGCATTGTAAAGATCATTGTAAATGCGATGCTTATTGTCCATGTGATAATGAATGTGGGCAGTGGTAAGATTGAGCAAGCCAATCGTGATGCCCCTCAACAAAACCAAGCGAGGAAAAGATTACATCATGCTCATCCTCGCTCACCTGCGCGAGGACAGCAGGATGCCAATACTTGAAATCGCGAGAAAAATCGGGATGCCAAAGTCAACTGTCTACGACCATTACAGGAAGCTGAGGGAGAGGTTTTGGTTTACTGTGGTTGAACGGGGCGCGCAGGAATGATGGAAATTGAGGTCAGGGCGTTTATCGGCAGCGCAAATGAGTTTAAAAAACGGCTGAGAAAATTAGGCGCGAAGTTCAAGGCAAAACAGCGCATAATCGACTATTATTTTTGCAACCGCTCCAAAACTTCATTCAAGCAGGTTTGCCAGCATAAAGCTGGTTCGCACTCTCTCAGGATAAGAAAAATAATTGAAAACGGCAGGGAGACTGCAGAGCTGAACTGCAAAACCCTTGAACGAACAGGGGACCATCAGTCATTTAATGAATACGAGACCAAAGTTGGCGATTTCAATCAAGCGAGGCTAATCCTCGAGAAAAGCGGGCTGAAGGTCTTTTGCAAGATAGACAAGATAAGGGAAGTTTACAAATTGGGCAACTGCGCGATCAACATAGAAGACATAAAAGGCTACAAGCCTGCTGTTGAACTGGAAATACTATCAAACAAAAACATCGAAGCGCGCAAAGCTGCAATGAATGCACTGCTCAACAAATTGGGGATAGATGAGAAGAACAAAATAGCGACAAGCATAACAAACGTGTATATGAATACATTTGCGTTCAAACAACACTGTTGAAAATGCCGCTTGAGAGAGGGCAGTTTTGGTTTACTGTGGTTGAGAGAGTTGATTGCGGCAAAGATATAAAAACAACAAGCGCAAATAGAAACTCATTAGCACGCATACAATGACAAAACCAAATAAATTCGGGGGGCTGTGGATCTGCGAGCGAGGTTTCTTGTGGTATATCTCCAAAAAAAGAAGGATTAACCTTTTAATAGATGATGTCAGCCAGGAAGAAGCTGAAAAAATCATTAAAAAATACAGGATGGGAAGGCCTGCCAAAAGATGGCTCAAACAACCAAAACAAAAATGAAAACCTCTAAGCTCGTGACTGTTCAAATCGTGATTTGGGCAGTGTTTGCCGCGCTCCTGGCGCTGGCAGTTTTAGGAGCGCTAATAGCTCCTGTTATGGTATACGGCTCATTTTTTTTATCTGGCGGCATAATCTTGGTCCTGGCTCCGCTCTTGCTTATTTTGGCATTTGTTCGCGGGCTAATGCTGGCTAAAAAATGGGCCTGGCGTTACGGATTGGGGTTGCTTGCATTTGGCATCTTTTTCACGCTATGGCAGATTGGTTCGTCCACTGAATTTCTTTCTCATAAAACCCAATACTTCTCTATGGCATCATATTCACCCGAACTGCTCAACAAGATGGCGAGTCTGAACATCATTGTGAGCGTCGTTATTTTAGCCATTCTTCTGCTGAGCTTGTGCATACAGCTAAAATTAGAGAAAGAGCTTACTAAATAAGCAAGAACATGAAGAAATCAACTGACAAAAAACATCCGTTGCGTCGTCCGGCAGGCATAATCTTTTTCGGAATTATGTTAATTATACTCGCAATTTCTTCTTTGGCATACTTAATTTATGCGAAAGCAATACTCAAATCGCCGCAACTATCTGATGGCGCCGCATTCATAGCTGTAATAATAATCTGGGCGTATATTTTATGCGGTGTCGGGCTGCTTTATTTGAGAGACTCTACAAGAAAACTCACAATTGCTTTGATGGCATTCTCAATCGTAATAACACTAATTGAAATCTTTGCGCCATTGTTTAAAGGAGCAGGTGTTTTATCATATAGCATGGCAGAGCTGCGCGTATATTTATTTATGTGGCTAGTTTTCTATGGATTGGCCATCTGGTATTTTGTCCAGCCAAGAGTCAAGGCAGCATTTGCCAGAAAAGAAGTTGCGAGGTTAACGCGTGTGCTTGAGAAACCATTGATGCGCGCAAAATGAAACCATCCAAAACCGCCGCAGGAATCGTGGTGATTGCAGGAATTTTGCAGCTTTTTACAGCTTTGAGGGTTTTGCTTATTAAGACATTCAGATACCCAGGATACTGGTGGATTTATGCCATAATCGGGGTGCTGTGGATTTGCATAGGAATTTGTTTGATACGGTTTGCGGACCTAATGCGCCACAAGAAAAGTTACAGAAAAGCAACCTTGTTTGCACTGCTGTTCAGCATTCTCGGGCTTAACATCGTAGGAGTAATAGGCTGCATCACAGGCCTTATTATTAATGGCATAAGGCTCAAACAGCGGAAAACCTTTAAATAGTTCTTCTGCGACATCGAATCAGATTGCATAAAAAGAGGCGAATGAATGGGAATTTTTGACGTTTTGAAGTTCTGGAAGAAAAGAGAGGATGCTGCAACAGGATTTCCGACAGGAATGGCTGATTTTGGAAAGGAAATGCCTGGCGGAGAGATGCCAGGAATGCCGAAGCTGTCTGGATTTGAGCCTCCAAAGCTTGCAGAGAAAATGCCTTCTGATGAGTTGGGAGCAGGAGCAATGCCAGGGATGCCTGGAGCAGGAATGCAGCCTTCGCCTGAATTTCGCCCTTTTCCAACGCCCGATTCCAACATGCAGGGAGTTGCAATTGAAAAAGACCTTGCGCTTGTGTCTGCAAAGCTTGACACCCTCAAGGCAAAACTTGAATTAATCGAGCAAAAAATCGAGAAGATTGAGAAAATCGCAGAAGAGTCGAGGTAGATTCTGTGAAAAGTAAGCAATTATTTTTCTTTGTCGCCGCAGCGACTCTAGTTTTAGACCAGCTCACAAAGTTTCTCGTTGACAGCTCAGGGAATGCAATTCACAACACAGGCTCTGCGTTTGGATTGAACTTCGGCGGAGCAATTCCAATCTTTCTTTCATTTGCCGCGATTTTTGTGATTATCTTTTATCAAAAGCAGATTCTCAAGAGCAAATTACTGGCTGTTCTCTCAGCCCTGATTCTCGGGGGAGTTGTTGGAAACCTGGTTGACAGGCTGCTGCTTGGTTTCGTGAGAGACTTCATCAACCTCAAAATCTGGCCTGCATTTAATCTTGCTGACACAGGGCTGACTGTTGGAATTATAGGAATAATTATCTACTTTTTGTGCCGAGCAGAGTAAACAGCATCCTGCTCTCTGTTGAACTGTCTTACGCGCCTGACATTTTCTTCTAACGTTGAGAAATATTCGCGAGATTTGTTTTCATCCAATAACTTAATTATCGCGGCATCGACATATGCTACTTTGCACACGCTGCAAATGTCAATTTCCTTGAAAAGTGTCGATATGTTCAGTTTGTTTTCATCAATCAACATATTAAAATCTTTTTTTCCAAGGATCTCCAGCACATCTCCAATTTCCTGCAGTTTATTTGCATAGTGCTGTTTGACAACCTCCTGCTTAGGCTGTCCCGCAACCATCCTGATAACTATCCGACTGCCAGAATTAAGCTCCATTTGACAGAGTTCCTTTTGTGCTTATTTATCTCTTTCTTCTCTTGCCTGCTCTCTTTCTGCCAGCTGCCTTTCTGCTTTTCTTCGCTTTCTTTGCCCTTTTTGCCTTTGGCCACACATAGCTTGTTCCAGGAGGAATTTCCTCGCGTTCTTCGTGGTAAGGCTTGACACTATCTGCTGCTTCTGCGCTTTCTGCCCTGCTGCCTATGCTGAGCAAAGAAATCATCAAGCCGATGAAGCCGAAGAAAACTGCAGCGAGATAAATTAACAAAACCAGGATTCCTGCCCTGTTGCCATAATAATACAGCAACGAAAGGTTTCCCAAACTGGCTGAGAAGAATATTGTTGACAGCGGCCAGCTCCAGTTTGTGCGCGCAAATAGCCCATAAAGCACGCCTATCGCCAGAATTATTCCCAAAATAATCACAATGAACTCTGCGCCTGAATTTGCAGCCAATCTTGTCTCCAGATAGAGCGCTGCAAGAAAGTTAGTCAGCATCAAAACAAACATTCCCAAAAGTTTTCCCAGCATTTGAACCCCCCCCTCGGTAAATTTGATAGTATGCTGTTTTTGAAGAATCTATATAAATATTTCTATTCTTGAGTAGCAACTAATCAAAAGCTATAAATATTGGTTGGCACATTCCATTGTTTCATGGTGGGCAAGACGTTTATTGTGGACCTTGATGACACTTTAATCAAGACCCAAACTTATTATGATTTTGCGCTGATACATCTCTTGGAATGCGTTATTCCCGCACTTGGCGAGGAATCGCCAGGTGTGCGCGCAATAATACAGACGGTAACTGAAATAGATGGCGCGAGGGTGCGCGAGCATGGATTTGGCGATGCGAAACGTCTTGCAGGATCTTACGTGCTCGCTTACAAAAAACTTTGTGAAGATGCTAGAATGAAGCCCTCGGGGGAGATTATTGACAAGGTTTACAAAATCGGGATGGTGCCCACAAACCCAGAGACTTATAAAAACATAAAGTTGATGTCTGGTGTAAAGGAAACCCTTGATTTTCTTGTAGAGCAGGATGACGAGCTTATCTTGTACACAAGAGGGCCTGACAAAACCCAGAAAGCAAAAATCCAGGCGCCGCATCTTGACAGGTGGTTCAAGGAGCAGCACATTGTCAATGACAAAAATGGAGCAGTTCTCAGCAAGATTGTCAGCAGCAGGCAAAAAGAGAAATGCTGTTCTGTTGGAGACTATCTGGACTGCGACATCCTGCCGGCGCTTGAGATAGGCATAAAGGCAATCTACATTCCCTCAAACAGCGGCTGGCTTGAGACAGGCATCACGAAAAGTCTGATGGCAAATCCCGGATTTCTCAGGTTCAGGGAGATTCTTGAAATCAAGCAGCATTATGGCAAGTTGTGATTGATTAAACTGTTGAATTTTAACTTTTGAATTTTGCAGCCAGAACAACTAGAACTTTTGAATTTTACAATTAGAACAATCAGAATTCTTCAACAGATTCAAGCTCTTTTAGGAGCCCGCGCCTTCTTAGGAACTCAACCTGCATCGGCCTGTATTTGAACAAAACATCTCCCTTTTCATCGCCGCCCATCTCCCAGGGCTCAACCAGAATAATGTCTCCATCGCGCACCCACAGGCTTCTCTTGAGCCTGCCTGGAATCCTGCAGATTCTCAGCTTGCCGTCCATGCAGCGAACTTTCATCCTTGAGCCGCCAACCCTTTGCTCAACAAGCCCAAGAACCTGCCTGTCTCTCGGAATAGGAGTTCTTCTTATCTCCTCCTGCTGCTGTTGCTGCGCCGCAAACTCTTCTTCTTTCCTGCTCATTGCTTTTTAACAAGCAGGAGTTTGTTTATAAATGTTTGTCCGAGCTCGAGCGAGGGCTAGAAAATCTCAGACGAGATTTATCGAGTCGGGATTTTCTTTGTTCAGCACAAGTTTTTTATATCAAAGCCAGATTAGCTGAATCAGATGGTTAAATCAAAAAAAGAGGCGAAGGCAGATTTGAAGCCAAAGAGGACTCTGGCAGAGAGGCTTTCTGCCGCAGGCTCTTTGATTTGGGCGATAATAAAAATTGGATTCTTCCTGATAATTGCATTATGGCTTGTCTCGCTTGTGCTGCCTTCTGTTGAAATGGTGAGCGGAAATGTGGCTGTGGTGCCGATAAAGGGAATGATTACAACAGGGTCAGATGGAACAAGCTTGTTCGGAGGAGAATACGCATCCTCTGAGAAGATTGTGAAATGGATTGAGAAAGCAGAAGAAAATTCCGGCATAAAAGCTATTTTGCTTGAGATAAACTCTCCTGGCGGCTCGCCTGTGGCTACTGACGAAATTGTGCAGGCTGTGAAAAAGGCAAAGCAAACAAAACCGGTTTATTCAATTATCCGCGAAGTCGGGGCTTCCGGGGCATACTGGGTTGCAAGCGCGTCAACTAAAATTATGGCTGAACGAATGAGCACCACAGGCTCGATTGGAGTGCTTGCATCATATCTTGAATTTTCCGGATTGATGGATGATTATAACGTGACGTACCAGCGTCTTGTCTCAGGAAAATACAAGGACACTGGCTCGCAATACAAGCAGCTTACTGATGATGAGAGGGCTTTGCTGCAGAAAAAGATTGACATTATTTACGAAATTTTTGTGCAGGACGTTGCCGCGAACAGGAACATTCCGCTGTCGCAGATGAGGCTTCTTGCAGACGGCTCAATTTACATTGGAACAGAGGCGCTGCAGCTTGGGCTTGTTGATGTTCTTGGCAGCAAAAATGACGCGATAAAATTAATCGAGAGCGACCTCAACATAACCGCAGACATCTACGAATTCAAGAGCTCAACAGGATTGTTTGGCGGCTTTGGAAGCGCGATGAGCCAGGGCTTTTATTATATAGGAAGGGGAATCGGAGCGGCGTTTACCAGCAGCGCAGCGAGCCAGACTGTTGATGTGCGGACATAAATAGTTTCTTAGCCGACCACAATCATTTCCTTAGTCACCCAAAAATTTCCCAGTTTATGCTATTATTCATGAGTGATAACAAACAGAAGATTTATAAATGAGTTTCTATTAAATGAATAAATGAAATTAAATAAAACGGGCAAAGAACTGAAAGAATTAAAAATTCCAACTTCGAGCGAGCCAGCGAGAGAGCCGGCAATACCGCCCACTTATGGGATTTTGTTTATCGATTGCAGAAACTTAAAATATTTTGATCTTGGCACAAGGAAGACTCACGAATTAGCCGAAACTGAGACTGGGATTGAGGCGGCTCTAGCCAAAGGAGAAGATGTTTATTATAGTTGGGTCAAGCACGATCTTTCTTTATTTTACAGATCTAGCTCTGAAAAAAGAAAAAAGGAGAGTTTGACCGCGGCTTTATTTGGCAGTTTTAAATCTGAAAAAAGGAATGGCGAGGTGGAAACTCTTCAAGGATATAAAGATGCAATTTTAGATGCTGGCAGCTACGGTTTAGTTGACACATTAAAAAACAGAGTTTTAATTTCTGAAGAGGAAATGAAGAAAAAAGGCATCTATCGTATTGACTCTTTGCAAGTTGGCAATGAAGGGAATCTTTTTGGTTTGGTCTGGAATCACAATATTACCCATGGTTTGATCGAGATACTCGAAAATTCTGGAAAATACTTTTTCGGAAAAGAACTATTGAATTATGGGCTTAAACATGACCATGGTTGTCAATTCATTATTGTTCCGCAAGGGCGCCTGCAAGGAACAAATAAAGAATATGATTCTTCGGTGGTTAGTTGCGTTAATTTGCATTATCTTGATTTGAATGGAGAACCAATCAAAGGAACTGAAGTTGAACAAACTCAATACATACACGTGCTTGAGCCCCTTATATCAGATGGACGTTCTCTTGAAGTAATTTATTCTGGTTATAACATCAAACAAGTCATCAAAGCTAAAATCGATTTGGAAAATAAAAAACTGGCAAAAAAAGAAGTTTTAATGGACAGTTTCCCAGAGTGGGCAGATAATTTTAAACCAGTTCAAACTAAAAGTCTTCATGAAAAATTGATTAGCGCCAGCAAAAAGATTGAGCCTCATGTCTTCTGATTAGCTCGTTTATTTTCTTCAGGGCAACTCATTAAAATTAATTATGTCATTTCTTCCGTCAGCAATCCTCGGGCAGGCTGTGTTGAGCCAGCTGTCGATGAACGGAAAGTTTTCCAGCTGCGAGAAGTCAAGGGTGTCAAAAATGAATATGTAGCACTTTTTGCCTTGGCTTGCTTCCTGCTTTTCGCTTTCCAGCTTTCTCTTCAATTTTCTCGCCTCGCTGAATCTTTGCTGTCCGTGCTTTGTGCTGACAAGAATTCCGACATTTTTGGCGTGCAGAAATTTTATCAGGGCGCCTTTTCGCTGCTGCCTGAAATCAGCGATTGTTTGCTCATCCAGCTTCGAGAGTTTTTGCGAGACAGGATTGAAAACAAAAACCGGTTTGTTGGTTTTCAGCGCGACTGCGATTGGATGGAATTCTCCTGTGCCGATGAAAAGGAAAGCATCAACCTTATCCTTCGCCTTTTCAGCCAAATCAACCCTGCACCCCACTATCTGCCCCACGATTCGCGCTCCTTTGATTTGTTTCTCCAGCGCAGGAAGCTGGTGAAGATGCTGTATTGTTGTGACTAATCCAACTCTTTTCGGCAGCTTTGCTTTTTTCAGCTCGCTGGCCGGGATTTTTATCTCCAGATTTGACTTTGCCGGAATGTGGAAAAGTTTCATTTTAATAGCCGAAGACAAAACTATTCTGACAAGCCCCTTAATTTTTCAACAAGCTCGTTGAAGACAATCTTTTTCTTTTCCCTGGAAAGGAAAAAAAGCGTTTTTTCAACCATGGCTCTCGAAATCGTGAAAATATAATTCGTTTTTATGACGCTGTCCCTTGCCGCGCCTTCCTTCCTTGTTAATGGGATTCCCTTCATTGCCGTATTGCTTGTTACTCCTGCAACGACAACGTTATCAAACTCTTCGAACAGCACAACAGCAGGCCGTGTTTTTGTCTCAAAAGTGTCTGTGAACTGCACCTTCGCCAGAACAACATCGCCTGCCTTAAGCATTCTCCCACGCTTCGTCTTCCTTGTTGCCCCACAGCTCTTTCATCTTGATCTGCTGCACCTTGTGAAGAAATTCGTCATACTGGTTTCTTTTCTTTACCTCCTTAAAAAGATGGGCCATGCGCGCAATTAGTTCGTTATATGTTTGCCGGGGGTACTCTTTTATCTCCTTTAACGAGCCAACAAGCGATTTTTCAAGTTGAATTGTAGTGGTACTCATTATATATCACCTATAGCACACATATAATCACTTATATATAAATGTTTCCTTGTCTTCGTCTGGATGCAGAGGGTTTTCATTTCTTTCCTCCAATCAATGCCTTTCCTAACAGATTACATTCAATTCCAAAACAGCAAACCCTTACTTCTTTCCCATTAAATTTCCCTGCCAAAACAGAGAAGCCGAGCTGCTGTTCACCGACATTATTTTTCATTTCTTTGAACAAATTCCATGCCTCATTTGGCACAATGTAAACAAAACAGTTTCCAGAAGCGCTTTCATCTTGAACTATTTTGCATCCATCTCCAGCAAATTCTTTCTTTGAGAAATCAAAAGTTCCTTTGCGAACGCTTTCAACAGTGTTTCTGAATAGTTCGGCGTACTTTTCCTTGTTGGCAATTCTCAATTCAAATAATCTGTCGAAAATGCTCATTTTTTGTTGTTATTGTTTGTTTTTCTTGCTTTGTGTCTTGATAAAATTTGCAATGCTTCTATCGTGCGTCTTTTCAGCATCGGGAGGGAAATAGCAGGCAGGCAACTCTTCCCTTGCTTTATGATACCTTAAGCAAAGGCAGCATATCCCTTTCCTTGGACAGCCAGGATAGCTGCAATTGCAGTCCTTCAAATTTATTTGTTTTCTGCATTCCATTATTTCCACCTTCTTCCCAGCCCTATTTATTGCTTTCGTTTTGCAACAGTTTATTCTTCTCGAGCGCCACCTCCGCCCAACTTTGTTGGGTTCATTTTTCTCCCCCTGCTTTGCGAGGGGAGAATAAATGAAGTCGTGCTTGAGCACGACCGGAGGCGGCGCGAGTGTCTAGTTTTTGTTCCTTCAAGAGTAACTAATGTTATCTGCTGGTTTCTACTTCAAAGGATATATTTTGAAAAACAACAATGTTTAAAAAGAAAGTGTGGTTGGTATTTTCAGACGAGGGGTTAAAAAAGAGATAGCGCGAGGGGTAAATTAAAGTAAAATGGCAATCACAAAAATTCAAAAAAGAGATGGAAGAGTCGTTGATTTCAAGCAGGAGAAGATAACTGACGCAATCTTCAAGGCAGCCCAGGCAATGGGCGGCAGGGACTACGAGAAGGCAAAGGAGATTTCTGACAAGGTTGTTGCTGCTTTGGATGCAAAGTTCAAGGGCAAGACTCCGACTGTTGAAGACGTGCAGGACATGGTTGAGCAGGTGCTGATGGAAAACGGGCACACTGTGACTGCCAAGGCATACATCCTCTACAGGCAAAAGCACTCTGAAGTCAGGAAGGCAAGGGAGGCAATTGTTGGAATGCCGACAAACCTGAAGCTTTCGCTGAACACAATTCAAATATTGAAAGAGAGATACCTGAGAAGGGACTCTGAGGGCAACACTGTTGAAAATCCTGAGCTTATGTTCAGGAGGGTTGCTTACACAATTGCAAAGGCAGAGGAGAAATTCAAGGGAAACACGAAAGAATGGGAGGAAAAATTCTATAACGCGATGGTGAACGCAGAGTTCATGCCAAACTCTCCCACGCTGATGAACGCAGGCAGAGAGTTAGGACAGCTTTCTGCGTGCTTTGTGCTGCCAATAGAAGACTCAATCGAAAGCATTTTTGAGACAGTGAAGCAGGCTGCGCTGATACATAAGTCAGGCGGAGGAACAGGATTCTCGTTTGGCAGGCTGAGGCCAAGGAATTCGCTTGTGAGCACCTCGCACGGCAGGTCATCAGGGCCAATAAGTTTCATGAGGGTTTTCAACGAAGCCACAGACGCAATAAACCAGGGAGGATTCAGGAGAGGCGCAAATATGGCAATCCTTCCGATAACTCATCCTGACGTAATTGAATTCATTTCCTGCAAGGAAGACCCAAAACAGCTGAACAACTTCAACATTTCTGTCGCGATAACAGATGAATTCATGAAAGCGCTGAAAAACAATGGAGAAGTAATGCTTTCGCATCCAAAAAGAAAGGACGCAATGCTCATCAAGGCAAGGCAGATTTTTGACCTGCTTGTTATGATGGCCTGGAAAAATGGCGAGCCTGGAGTTGTTTTCATTGACAAGATGAACAAGGACAACCCGACTCCGCACATAGGGCAGATAGAAAGCACAAATCCTTGCGTGACTGGAGACACTCTTGTTTCAACTTCAGAAGGGTTGATGCGGGCAAAAGAGCTTGAAGGAAAGGAAATAGAGATTGTCTGCGATAGCCGAATTTCACCATCAATTTCAGAACAAAAATGTTTTAAAACAAAAGTTTTCAAGACAGGAACTAAAAAAGTTTTTGGCATGAAAACGCACGAAGGTTACGAGCTTGACTTGACAGAAGACCACAGGGTTTTAACAACGAGAGGGTGGGTTGCCGCGAAAGAGCTTCAAAGAGGAGATGAAATCCTGATACAAGGCAAAAAGGGCTGTTTTGGCTCGGAAGAAAAAGGAAATCTTCAGCAGGGAAGGGTTCTCGGCTGGCTTGTTGGGGATGGAACTTTTAGCTCGAGCAAGGGCGCCGTGCTGTCTTTTTTTGGAAAAGAAAGAGAAATTGCGCCAAAATTCGCAGATTATGTTTCTGAAATGATTGGCGATAAAATTTCTGTTGTTAATATCAAAAACAGAGATGAGTCAAGGATTTCCTCGACAAGGCTGCAAACTATTGTTGAAACTCTTGGCATTACTTCGCAAAAAAAAGTTGTTGCGCCTGACTATGCACTTTGCGCTTCAGAGCAGTTTCAAAAAGGATTTTTGCAGGGAATTTTCAGCTCAGATGGGCATGTTTCAGGAACTTCGGAAAAAGGATACTCTGTGAGACTGACTTCTGTTTCAGAAGATTTCCTGAAAGACATTCAGAGAATGCTTCTCAACTTTGGAATTGCAAGCAGGCTTTATCTAAACAGGCACGAAGAAAGAGTTGCCCTGCTTCCTGACGGAAAAGGAGGCGTTGCAGAATACAGCTGCAAGCCAGACCATGATTTGGTCATAGGCAAGGACAATATTTTCAGATTTCTTTCGGAAATCGGTTTTATTTGCGAGGCAAAGCAGAACCGATTAATCAACGCATGTTCATCTTACAAAAGAGGGCCTTACAAAGAACAATTCACAGCAAGATTCAAAGAGCTCTTGGAAAAAAGTGAGGAAGATGTCTTTGATTTGACAGAGCCGGTAACCCATTCTTTTATCGCAAACGGCCTTGTTATTCATAATTGCGGCGAACAGCCGTTGCTTTCCTATGAAAGCTGCAACCTCGGCTCGATAAATCTCGCGAAATACGTCAAGAGCGGGAAAATTGACTGGAATGGCTTGCGCGAAATGACAAGGCTCAGCGTGAGGTTCCTTGACAACGTGATTGAGGCGAACAATTTCCCAATGCCCCAGATAGAAAAAATGACAATGGGGAACAGGAAAATTGGCTTGGGTGTTATGGGATTTGCAGACATGCTGTTTCAGCTTGACATTCCATACAACTCCGAGGAGTCGCTGAAAACAGCAGAGCAGGTTATGAAGTTTGTCACAGATGAAGGAAGGAAAATGTCAGAAGAGCTTGGCAAGGAAAGAGGAAGCTTCCTGAATTTCAAGGGCAGCATCTGGGAGAAAAAAGGCTACAAATTTATGCGAAATGCAACTGTGACAACAATTGCTCCGACAGGAACAATAAGCATGATTGCAGAGTGCTCTTCTGGCATTGAGCCTCTGTTCGCTGTTGTTTTCATCAAGAGGGTTCTTGACGGAAAAGAGCTTTTGTACGTTAACGAGCAGTTCAAGAACGCGCTCAAGATGAGAGGGCTTTACTCTGAGGAGCCTGTCAAGGGCAAGGTGCTGTCAGAGGAGTTTATGGAGAAAATAGCAAATGCAGGAAGCCTCAATAACGTGAAAGAGCTTCCTGACGAAATAAAAAGGATTTTTGTCGTGGCTCATGACGTGACGCCTGAATGGCACATAAAAATACAGGCTGCTTTCCAGAAATACACAGACAATGCAGTGAGCAAGACCGTGAACTTTCCAAACTGGGCAACAACAAATGATGTTGAAAAGGTTTACATACTCGCTTATGACCTTGGGTGCAAGGGAGTGACTGTCTACAGGGATGGAAGCAGGGAGGGGCAGGTGCTTAACCTGGAGATAAAAAAGAAGGAAGACAAGGAAGAAATTACAGAGCACAAGACTGCTGCCAAGAAGTCTGGAAAGAAGTGCGACCACTGCCCTGACTGCGGCACTGCTCTCGTGATGAGCGAAGGATGCAGCCACTGCCCGAATTGCGGATACTCTGCCTGCAGCATTGGATAGAGAGGACTTTGAATAACCCATCATTTTAGTCAAAGTCCTCTAAGAGAATTTTGACAATTTGATAGTTATTCAAAATTCTCTACAGCTTGGTTTGACAATGGTGATTGATGCTGTTAGCTTATCGATGTCAGTTAAAACTATGGCGCGCGAAAATCTAGGATTGGTGCACGTTTACACAGGCAAAGGAAAAGGCAAGACTACTTTCTCGCTCGGAATTGCCCTGCGGGCGCTTGGTTCTGGGATGAAAGTTGCGGTTGTGCAGTTCATGAAGGGCGGCGGCTACACAGGAGAGTTCGTGGCTGCGAATAATTTCTTCCCTGACAGCCAGTTCAGCTTCTCGCAGTTTGGCAAGGGCTGTGTCCGCGAGGATTTGCAGCTAAAGCTTGGCGAGGCGAATGGAGCAGGCAATGGCTCGAATGATTCTGCTGCTGCCGCGAGCAAATGCAAGAAAGGAAATTTTGTGAGAAATTCTGCTGAGTGCGGTGACTGCAGGTGGTGCTTCACATACGAAAAGGAAGTTGAGAGGGAAAACGTGAGGCAGGGGCTTGCTCACGCAAGAAAACTGATTGACTCTGGAAACTGGGACTTGGTTGTTCTTGACGAGATAAACTGCGCTGTCGCAGAGGGCATTGTGGAGGCAAGCGAGGTGCTTGAGCTGGCAAGGATTGCGCAAAAATCAAAAAAAGTCGAGCTGATACTGACTGGAAGAAACGCTCCGCAGGAGTTCATTGAGTTTGCAGACCTTGTCACAGACATGAATGAAATAAAGCATCCCTGGCAGAAGGGAATCTCTGCAAGAAAGGGGATTGAATATTGATTATTGAATAAGTACTCGCTGTTCATAACTATTATATCTTAGATTTAGCCTGAAAAGAACATGCCAAAAATAAAAGTTGTGCAGGAGCACGAGAGCTGCATTGGATGCGGAAGCTGCATTGCAGTATGCCCTGAATTCTGGGAGATTGATGACGATGGAAAGGCAAAGCCAAGGAAAGGAATAAAAGAAGATGACAATTACGAATTTGAGATAGACGCGGCAAAAGGCAGCTGCAACAGGGAGGCTGCTGAAATCTGCCCTGTGCAGTGCATCAAGGTAAAGAAGATTTAATTAAAAAATTGTAATTGCTGAAAATAAAGTAAATTAAAAAACTGAACTAAACAACCGAAATAAAAAGGAGGAACTAAAAATGCCAAAGAAAGCAAAAGCGAAAAAGAAGCCAAGCTGCAGGCGCTGCTGCTGCGGATAAATTTTGTTTTTTTATTCTCAGCTTTTTTCAAGGCAGACGGCTGCCCTGTTATTATCTGTTCTAAAAAAGAAATCTTTTTAAACTACTCCGAAATAGTTACATTTATGGTTGATCTAAAGCGTATTCTTCTTGATTTGAAAAGGACGTTAGATTGCTTGAACGTTATAAAACAGGAAGGCGGCCATAAAGACAGAGAGTACCGTATCGGGGTTATTGCTAAAGAGGCGGCAGGAGAAGTCGGCAGTTATGGTGCTGGAACAATTGTTTTATTTTATACATCCACTTATAACCCTTCCCTAATTGTTGAATCAGCAATGAACAAAGAAGAAATTGAACAGCAAAAAAAGGACAATTCTGGCTTGCGAACCACAGGAACGATGGTTGGCGTTCCAAAATCTTATGTGCGGGATTTGACTGATTTATTCCCGATAGGAATTTAATCCTTTTATTTTGCAATTAATAAACAAACAACCATAATCCAAGACAGCTCGCTCGCACTCGCTGTCAGATTTGCTATCGCAAACTTTATAAACCACCGCTCTCGTTCTCAAACTACCGATGATTAATGACGCCCAGACTCGGCGCAACCGAGGATGGTGTCGGAAAATCGCGATGAAGTCGAGATTTTCCATACCCGCATGGGCCGAGAGAGGTATTATTCTCTCATAATCTGGCAAATTTAACTGGTGGAGGAAAATCAAAATGGCAGACAAGGAAATTGCAGACAAGGCGCTTGAGGCAGTTGAAGTTGCCAAGGCGACTGGAAAGCTCAAAAAGGGAACAAATGAAGTGACAAAAGCTCTTGAAAGGGGAGTGGCAAAGCTCGTCGTGTATGCAAAAGACGTGCAGCCAGCAGAAGTTGTTATGCACATTCCATTGATTGCAAAAGAAAAGGGAATAATGTGCGTTGAGGTTGACTCAAAGGAAGAGCTTGGCGCTGCGGCAGGAATTGGAATACCAACTTCGGCTGTTGCGGTTGTTGAAGAGGGCGACGCAAAGACACTGCTGAAAGAATTGAAGGCAAAATTGGGTTAGATTATTTGTTGAAATCAACAGGAAACCAAAATGGGATTCACAAAACCAAAGGATATGACAAAAGCTCCGGAAGGAGAGGCTGGAAAAAAGCCAGAGGCTGGCAAAGCTCCGCAGAAAGGGCCGCCGGGAAAAATAGAAGAGAAAGCAGCAGGCGCTGTTCGATTCTCGCCTGCAGTTCCTGCAAAAGTTGAGGAAGTTATCGGAAGGACAGGAACAAGGGGAGAGGCAACACAGGTGAGGTTGAGAATACTCGACGGCAGGGACCGCGAAAAGGTGATAAGAAGAAACGTAAAGGGTCCTGTGCAGGTTGACGACATCATGATGCTAAGGGAAACTGAAATCGAGGCAAGGCCTCTTGACCGTGGCGGAAGGGGTGGCGGATAATGGTAAAGTGCTCGTTTTGCAGGTACACAATAACTCCTGGAACAGGAAAGATATTCGCGATGAATGACGGAAAGGTTCTGCATTTCTGCTCAAACAAGTGCGAGAAGAACCATTTCAAGCTTGGCAGAAAGGCAAGATTTCTCAAATGGACAGGAGCTTTCATAAAAGGCACGGTTAAAGTTGCTGAGAAGAAAGTTGAAGAGAAAGCCGATGAAGCTGCCGAGAAAATAGCAGCTGAACAGAGAATTGCAGAGCGAGTAGAGACTGATGTTGAAAGAAAAGAAGCTGCTAAAATAGCAGCTGAAAAGAGAGCAGCTTACGAAAAATCAGTAGCTGAAAAGAAACAATAAAATGATTGAGCGAACTCTTGTTTTGCTGAAACCCGATGCAGTGCAGAGGGGGCTTGTTGGAGAGATACTCTCCAGATTTGAGAAGCCTGGCTTCAAGATAATCGGAATGAAGATGGTTTATGCTGACAAGGACATTGCCGGCAAGCACTATGCTGATGACGAGAAATGGCTTAAGGCAGTTGGAGACAACACAAGAAAAAGCCTCGCTGCCAAGGGGCAGGACAAGGGGCTTGAGGCAAATGACATTGACATTGGAAGGCGAGTTAGAAGCTGGCTGATGGAGTTCATTTCGATGTCACCAATAGTCGCTCTTTGCATAGAAGGGCACGGAGCAATTGACAAAATAAGGCAGATTGTTGGAGATACACAACCGCACAAGGCAATGCCAGGAACAATACGCGGAGATTTTGCTCTTGACTCTTATGCAATGGCTGATGACGCAACAAGGCCAATACAAAATCTTATTCACGCATCTGACTCAAAGGAAACAGCTGAGCGGGAAATCGCAGTCTGGTTCAAGCCGAACGAACTTTATCCTTACCAGAGAGTTGATGAGAGCCTTATTTACAGGAAAGTCAAAAGAACAAAGTGAGCAGGAAAACAAAAGGCAAGGAAAGCACGGAAAACTAAAATGAAAATCTGGCAGGAAAAAGTAAAAGTTTTCAACGATGAAAGGGACTGGAGCAAGCTCTGGTCGATAAAAGACATGATGCTGAACCTTGTCGAAGAGACAGGCGAGGCGTGGAACATAATAAAGTGGCTCAGGGACAATGAACTTGAAGCTGCTGTTGCGAAGAACAAGGACAAGTTTGAGGATTTCATCGGAGACCAGCTTTACATACTATTCAAGCTCGCATATCTCACGGGAGTTGACTCTGACGAGGCTTTGAGAAAGACAATGGAAGAATACGAGCAAAGATTTCCAATCAATGAAACAAAAGGAAGGCACGCAAATATACATTCAGGCGGCATTGACAAGAAATATCCCAATCAATATCCCAATCAAAAACAGCGAGAGAATCTAACCAAAGGAGAACCTGACTAAAAATGGCAGCTGTAGAAGCAAGGATTGACGGGATGAGGCGGCTTTCTGGGAATCCAAAGAATATCAGGAATATTGCAACTTCAGCTCACATTCATCACGGCAAAACTGCCCTTACAGACAACCTTCTGGCTGCGTCTGGATTCATGTCCAAGGAAGCAGCAGGGGACTTGGAAAAAGGAATGATGACTTGGGGGCATCTTGACGAGCAGACAAGGCTCCTTACTGTTGACTCTGCAAATGTTTCGATGGTTCACGAATTTGACAATCAGGAGTTCCTGATTAACCTCATTGACACTCCAGGCCACGTTGACTTTGGGGGAAATGTCACAAGGGCAATGAGGGCAATTGACGGAACAATTGTTCTTGTGTGCGCATCAGAGGGAATAATGCCGCAGACAGAGACTGTCCTGAAGCAGGCTCTCAAAGAGAGAGTCAAGCCTGTGCTTTTCATCAATAAAGTTGACAGGCTGATTAATGAGCTGCTTTTTACTCCAGAGCAAATCCAGCAGAGGCTGGCAAAGATTGTGATGGAATTCAACCAGCTGGTTGAGCAGATTGCCGAGCCTGAGTTCAAGCAAAAATGGAAGGTTAATGCCGCGGATGGAAGCGTTGCATTCGGCTCTGCGCGGGAAAACTGGGCTTTGTCTGTTCCATTTATGAAGAAAAAAGGAGTCACTTTCAAGGATGTTGTTTCAATGTACAAGAACATGAACGAGCAAGAAAGGCTCAAGTATGTATGGGAGAAGATGCCGGTGTTTGAAGTTATGCTTGACATGGTAATCAAGCACCTGCCTAACCCGATTGACGCGCAGAAATACAGGATTCCAAAAATCTGGCACGGAGAAAAAGAGTCAGAGTTTGGAAAGGATCTGGTTAACTGCAATCCAAATGGAAAGCTCGCTTTCGTGATTACAAGAATTGTCATAGAGCCAAAGTCAGGAAGGGAACTCTGCGCAGGAAGGCTGTTCTCAGGCACAATGCGCGAGGGAATGCCTGTTTATTTGAATGACGCGAAGCAGGAGCAAAGAGTTGCCCTGGTGTTTATGTATCAGGGAGTCAAGCCTGAGATAATATCAGAAGTTCCTGCAGGAAATGTCATCGCGATTGCAGGAGTCGCGGCAAATGTCGGAGAGACAATAACAGACGCGCCTGAGCAGGCATTTGAAGAGATAAGGCACATCTTTGAGCCAGTCATCACAAAGTCAATTGAGCCTGCAAAAGCCCAGGACCTGTCAAAGATGGTTGAGGTTTTGAAAAGGGTTGCAAAAGAAGACCCGTCAATAAAGGTCACAATCAACCTTGAAACTGGCGAGAATCTCATCAGCGGAATGGGCGAGCTGCACCTTGAGATTACAGAAAACAGAATAATCACAGAAAAGAAGCTTGAAATCAAGACCGGAGCTCCGATTGTCGTTTACAGGGAAGCTATCACAAAGAAAAGCCCGGAAGTGGAGGGCAAGTCGCCAAACAAGCACAACAAGCTTTATTTTATTGTCGAGCCTCTTGAGCCTCATGTCAGAGAGCTAATCAAAAGCGGGGAGATTTCAGAGGGAAGGATAAAGAAAAAGGACTTGGTTCTCAGGGACACTCTTGTTGAGGCAGGCTATAGCAACGATACTGCTCTTTCAATCAAGCACATTTACAAGGGAAATGTTTTCATGGACGCTACAAAAGGAATAATCCAGCTTAATGAGGCAATTGGCTTGATTCTTGACGGATTCGAGCAGGTTATTGACGGAGGGCCATTGGCAAGAGAGCCCTGCATTGGAGTCAAGGTCATAATGACAGATGCAAAGCTGCACGAGGACGCCATTCACCGAGGCCCTGCCCAAATGTATCCTTGCGTCAGGGAAGGAATAAAGCTCGCGATGATGAACGCAGGGCCGGTTATGTACGAGCCAATACAAACTTACCTGCTTGAAGCTCCGATTGATTTCACAGGCGAGGTTACAAAGCTCGTTATGAACAAGAGAGGAGCTGTTCTCGAGTTGAATCAGGAAGGCACTAAGGCAAATATCAAGGCAAAGCTTCCTGTCGCAGAGATGTTTGGCTGGGCTTCTGACTTGAGAAGCGCAACCGAAGGCAGAGGAGTTTCCTCGCTCATGGACCAGACTTTTGAGAAAGTTCCAAACGAGCTGCAGGACAAAGTCGTCACCCAAATCCGCCAGCGAAAGAAGCTGACTGCAGGGCAGGTTGGGGCTTAGAAATGACCGAAAAACAAATTATAGTATTTATTATCGTAGCCTTATCGATGTTGGTTCTGCTATTTAGCGGTTGTGCATCAAAGCAACATGCTGCTGGCACTGTTGGGATATGTGTTGAAAAAAGTTCTGGAGAGTGGTGCTTTAACCAATCTCGTATTTCTGATGTCACGTTTACCAGCGAATGGTGTGAGAAAACCAAAGATGAATGTTATAGCGATGCCGTACTTTTTCTTCATAATACTAGCATATGCGAACAAATATCAAATAAGAGTTTAAAAGATGAATGCATCAATTTTGGTAATGTGATACAAATCCCACAGTAATCATCCAAATCCGCCAGCGAAAGAAGCTGACAGCAGGGCAGGTTGGGGCTTAGATTCTAGACTGCTGATTCTAATCAGAAATTAAATCAAACTAAATCAGAAAACTCTCAGGCAGAAGCCAATCTGGGCGCGAGGTATCTTTCTCTGATAAAATCTGCGTATTTTTTGCATGCCTCTGCAAAATGCCCGCCATTTTCATTTCTATATTCAATCTCCGCGTTCTCCAATGCCAGGCATAGAAAACCCACGTCATGTGAAAATCCCTTGATAAAATATAATTTATCTTTTATTTTTTCGGCATCTTCTGGCAGTTTTATTATGTGCATTTTGACTGCTGCCTCGATGCTCCTCATATATTTATTTCTCTGAACACTATCATCGAGTGTGCGCATATTATCCTGGACAGCGGCATTAGCTTGAAACATAGTGATGAGGAAAAGTGTATACTGGTATATAAATGTTTCTTTTCGAGATTTTACAGAAATTAATCAGAAATCAGCGCTTTTCAGCCCACAATCCAAGCTGGGCTGCCTTAGTGACATTCCAGGTGGAGTTCTTTGCCCACAAGATATACTGAAACTTTGCAGGCGCTATGCCCTGGCTCGTTGCGATTTCAGAGAACAGCTTCTCGTACAGAAGATACTCTTTCTTTGACATCCCTCTCTCTGTCTTGTAATCAGTAACCCTCACATCATTCCCCTTCTTTTTCAGGAATCTCTGCACGTGCAAATCAACAGGAACAATATTTTCATAGCCGCACATCCTCATGAGCAGCGAAGCGCATTTGTATCCGAGTCCTGAAGCATTTTTAACAAGCTCATTTCTCAGCTCAAACTCTTTTTCCCTGCTGTTTTTTGCGTCTTCAATAATTTCCTTGGGCAAATCAGAGCCAGGCCACCAAAGCGAGAACTCGTAGACGAACGTTTGTTTTTTGTTGAAAAATCTTGTCTCGCTGAGTATTTTGTCGAGACTTTGCTTGTTTGACGCTATGCTTTCCGGAGTATCCAGCTTCTTGTCCAGAAGAGTGTTATACACGCGAATAAGCTTGGTGAAATTTTCTGTTGAAGAAAGTATGCAGTAAAGCGATGCGCGGAACAGGTTTTCCTCTGTCAGTGGCTCTATTCTCTCTTTTTCATACAAGATTTGAGCATTCTTGAAGTCCTGCTCTGTAAAGTCACACTTGCCCCCAACCATTGCCGGATGAATTGCTAAGGAATATAATAAAGTTGCCCTGAAAAGAGGTGAAATTTTCTTTAAAAACCGCAACCTTTTTAAATAACCCTCAACAAAAACAAGAGTATACCTATCAAGTATAAGTATGGAGGGGCATTAATATGGCTAAAGGAAAAACACACATAAACATCGTTTTTATCGGACACGTTGACCACGGAAAGTCAACTACAGTTGGAAGGCTGCTTTTCGACGCAGGAGCTGTTGACGAGCAGACTATGAGAAAGCTGAAAGACGAGGCAACAAGGCTCGGAAAGGGCGGATTTGAGTTTGCTTTCGTCATGGACAATCTCAAGGAAGAGAGGGAAAGAGGAGTTACAATTGACCTCTCGCACAAGAAATTTGAGACGCCAAAATACTACTTTACAATCATAGACGCGCCTGGGCACAAGGACTTCATCAAGAACATGATTACCGGCGCCTCACAGGCAGACGCAGCTGTTCTGGTTGTTGGTTCAGAGGGAGTTCAGGCACAGACAAGAGAGCACATATTCCTGGCAAAAATGTTGGGAGTTCAGCAGCTCATTGTTGCCTGCAACAAAATGGACCTTGTGAAATACGACCAGAAGGCATTTGAGCAGAGAAAGAAAGAGATTGAAACTCTTATCAAATCCGTCGGTTACAAAACTGAAAAAGTCCAGTTCCTGGCGATTGCAGCCTACCCAGGAGACAACATTGTCAAGAAGTCAGCAAATATGCCCTGGTACACAGGAGCAACATTGCTCGAAGCGCTTGACAAGCTTGACGCTCCGGAAAAACCAACCCAGCTTCCATTGAGGCTGCCAATCCAGGATGTTTACAACATCACAGGCATTGGAGTCGTTCCTGTAGGAAGGGTTGAAACAGGAATAATGAAGGTTAATGACAAGGTAATTGTCGTGCCTGCAAGAGAGGGCAAGGGAATCACAGGAGAAGTCAAGACAATAGAGATGCACCACGAGGCACTGCAGCAGGCAGAGCCTGGAGATAACGTTGGCTTCAACGTCAGGGGCATCAACAAGCAGGACATTGCAAGGGGAGATGTGCTTGGGCACACCACAAACCCTCCAACTGTCGCGACAGAATTTACAGCTCAGGTTGTAATCCTGAACCATCCAACTGTTGTCACCGTAGGATACACGCCAGTGTTCCACATACACACTGCGCAGGTTGCCTGCCAGATTACAGAGATTGTCAAGAAGCTTAATCCAGCAACAGGAGAGACACTGCAGGAGCACCCTGACTTTGTCAAGAACGGAGACGCGGCAATCATAAAGTTCAAGCCGGTCCAGCCTCTTGTCATTGAAAGGCAGAAGGACATCCCGCAGCTTGCAAGGTTCGCTGTTAGGGACTCAGGAGTCACAGTTGCCGCAGGAATGTGCATAGACCTTGTCAAGAAGGTGTAAGGAGACAAGGTGATGCGCAAAAACAATTTTTTAACGCCCATTTTGGGCTTTTTCATTCATTTTTTTCATGGCAACCTGAAAATTGCCGTGAGGCACTGACAAAATGCAAAAAGCAAGAATAAAGCTGGCGAGCATCGACATCGACAAGCTTAACCAGACGTGCAAATACATAAAGGACATCGCAGAAAAGACAGGAGTTGACATGCGGGGCCCTATTCCTCTTCCTACGAAGAAATTAAAAGTCACGACCAGAAAATGCCCTTGCGGAGACGGCAAGGCAAGCTGGGACAGGTTCGAGATGCGTGTTCACAAGAGGCTGATTGATTTGGGGCTTGACGAGCGCGCGCTGAGACTTGTTATGAGAGTTCCTATCCCTGAAGGCTTGAATATTGAAATTGAAATGATTGATGTTTAGTTCTGAACTATTTTTTTAAATTGATTTAATGCTAAGATTCCTCTTTAGGATGAACTAATTCATCAAGTTTTTTGCTTTCTTCAGTTGTTATTTTAAAATCAAATATATTTTTATTTTCTTTTAGGTGCATTGCGCTGCCTGCTTTAAACAAAGCCACAACATTTTTCTTTGCAGTTACCCAATTTAGAATGATCTGCGCTTCTGTTTTATTGTATTTTTCAGCCAACTCAGACAACAGCTGTATTTTTTCAGTTGATAGTTTTCCTCTGCCAAAAGGTTTGTAGGCTATGACCATTATATTATTGTCCTGGCAATATTTGATTGCTTTAACATCGATGTGCACGTACAGATTGTATTTTAGCTGATTTGCAATAATTTTATGTTTTGAATATTTTTGGGCTTCTTTCATCTGTTCAACATCAAAGCTGCTTACGCCAATATTTCTAACTAGTTTTTTGTCAACCAAATAGTTCATTGCTTCCATTGTTTCTTTAATGGGAATCTCAGGATTCGGAGCATGAACTAAATACAAATCAATATAGTCAGTCTCTAAGCGCTTTAAGCTTTTTTTCGCAGAATCTATCACATCATTATACTTAAGATGCTCTTTGGCAACTTTTGTTGTGATGAATATTTTTTCCCTTTCAAATTCCTTGATTGCTTTTCCAACAAGCTCTTCAGTATGTCCCTTGCCATATGTCTCGGCAGTGTCAATGTGCAAGTATCCTAATTTTATGGCTTCTTGAATTGCTTTGATATGTTTTTTATCTTCGCCGTAGTCTGATTTAGCTTCGTCTCCGCCCATGCCATAAGTTCCGATTGCCAGAACAGGAAGTTCAAAGCCATTTGGCAATTTTTTTGTTTCCATGTTCTCATTAAAAGATTGATGCGTATTTAACTTTTTCCTAGAAACTCATTGCTGAACAGCAAAACCACGTCGGCTCAACGCTCACTTCGTGAGCTTTCATTCGCTGACTGGTTTGCTTCACCTCGTTCAGCAAACTTTATAAACAATCAGACTTGCGTTCTAAAAAAGGTGATTGCAATGGCAGACAAGGAACTTCTTGACATTGTTGACGAGCGGGATATTGTGATAAAGAAAGGAGTGTCAAGAGAAGAAGCCCACCAAAAGAAGCTTCTTCACAGGGCGATACTTGTCTTCGTCTTTAACTCAAAAGGGCAGATTTTTGTACAGGAGAGAAGCCCTGTAAAAGATGTTTACCCTGGCTTGCTGGTTGCCTCCTGCTCAGGGCACGTGCTTTCTGGCGAAACATACAAGGAAGCTGCTGTCCGTGAGCTCAGAGAAGAGCTGGGAGTCGAGGCAAACCCAAAACTAATTGAGCGCGCTGCGAGCTTTACAGTCGAAAACCCCGCTGATTTTGAAAATGACGCTCTTTTTGTGCTTGAGGGCTATGACAAGCCGATACAAATTAACAGGCAGGAGATTATTTCTGGCAGGTATTATAGCATTCCTGAGCTGACAAAGCAGGTCAAGCTCGAGCCGAATAAATTCACTCCGCCTTTCCTGCGGGCATTTGACATGTGGAGAAAAAAGACAGGGGCGTGACTCCAATAGCAGTTCTAAAAGGAAAAAGATTCATTCTAAGACCGATAAGAATGTCTGATGCAAAACCTTATTTTGAATCCATGCAGGACAAGGACACTAAAAAAGGATTTATGACTTTTCCTAAAACCCTGAATGAAGCAAAAAAAGAAATTAAAGAGCATATTCAAAAATCCCGCAAAAAAACATCAGAGACTTTTGTAATGGAAATAAATGGGGAATATGCAGGTTACGTCAAAATAGATTATGAAAATTGGAACCGCTCAGAGCATCGCGGAAGAATTCACTATTGCACGCATCCAAAGTTCAGGGGAAAAGGTCTTACGACAAAAGCAGTCAAAATAGTGACTGACTATGGCTTTAGAAAGCTTAAATTCAAGAGAATAGTCGGGCAGTGCAGGTCTTTTAACAAAGCATCAGCAAGAGTTTTGAAAAAAGCAGGATACAAACTGGAAGGCATTTTAAGAAAAGATGCTTTTAAAAACGGCAAATATTATGATAATATGGTGTGGGCAAAATTGAGGCGAAAATGAAAAAATTCAGGCTTTCAAACACAGCCAAATTTATTCTTTCTGTGGTGATTTGCCTGCTGGCAGGAGCTGTTGGCTCAATTTTCACCTCTTCATCTGTCTCAAACTGGTATCCGCTGCTTGCAAAGCCAAGCTTTAATCCGCCAAACTGGATTTTTGCTCCTGTCTGGACAACTCTTTTTGTGATGATGGCAGTTTCCCTGTATTTTGTCTGGAGCAAGGACATAAAAAAAACCAGCGACAAGCTTGCTGTCAAGAGCGCGATTTCATTTTTCAGGCTGCAGCTTGTGCTGAACATCGCGTGGTCAATGTTCTTTTTTGGAATGAGGTCTCCGCTTTACGCGTTTATTGACATCACGCTGCTTTGGTTCGCGATTTTGATAACAATCATAAAGTTCAACAAGGTTTCAAAGCCAGCTGCGCTTCTCCTTCTGCCCTACATTATCTGGATTAGCTTTGCTGTTGTGCTCAATCTTAGTATAGTGCTGCTGAATGCCTAGAACTCAGTTTCAAATGATCTCAAAACCAGCAATCGATTTCAACAAGGAAATATTGTTCGGGGAAGTTGGCGCCATCATCGGCGCGCCCACTACAGGCTTTATAGTATCCCGCCTGACATCTTCAGCAAACCTGATTGCGTCATTATCTGTTGCAGGAGCCATAATAGGCGCAGCCATATTCTGGCTGGCAATGAGGGCGTATGACAAAAGGCGGCAGGGGCACCTGACAATGAAACTTGCCAGGGACATAGAATACTTCACGCCTGCGGCATTTATACTTGCCTCAGTTATATACTATCCATCGCTGTTTTACTTTTCAAAATACCTGCTTCTGCACGAGTACAAGGCAGTTACATCAGTGGCGCTGTCGCAGGTTAGCGCATTCATCCTGTTCCTTATCGCAATTAATATTTACAGGTACTTTTTGTTCAGGTTATTTGGAAAGAGGCTTTGAGGTTTCTGCGTCACAGGCGGAAATTCCTTCAGTTCTGCCCTTCTGTCGCTCGCATTTCCGTATGGCCTGAATGATATTTGTCAGCTCCGGAAGAGCTGCGGTTTCTCGCCGGAAATTCATATTAAAACCAGCTCCCAGTGATAACCTGTCGCAGCAGCTGCCCGCTCTCCACGAGGCAAGGGAGCTGAAAAATGGCGGCGATTGCTGCGACAATTAAGTTCAGAAAAAAACAATATAAAACGCAAACAAAAACGGAGGCGAATAATATGGGGCTTGGAACTTTTTTGTTGAGGACCGCATTATATGGCGGAATTGCAACAGCTGCGCTCTACTATCCAATCTACAATAGCGGATTTTCAGCAGGGCAGCTGAATGGCTACAAAGTCGGCTATCAAGTCTGTGAGCAGAAGAAAAACAGCGAGATTGAGACAATCGTGCAGAAGAGCGTTGACGGATTCAACGGAATACGCGAAAGCGCAAAATACAAGATTGACGAGATTGTGGCTGAGAAAGACAGGCTCAAGGCAAGCGGGCTGGAGGGGCTGACTGACGCGCAGATAAAGAAGATTCTGGACAGCAGGAAGGAGAAGGGCAAAGAGAGCAAAAATCTGGAAAAAGAAATCAGCGCCACGAGGTGAGTGCCATGCTGGAAAGCAGCTATGATGGAGGGAACGGAGGAGGCAACGGAGGCGCTGGCAAAAGATGCCAGACAATGACTCCTGACGTAAGTGATTTGTGCAGGAAGTTTGACTCGCTTGTCAGCGATTTGAGAAAGAATTATGCCGGCTCAAATGGAGACCGCGAGATTTCTGGCTGCTACAAGGAGACAAGAAGCTACGCAGAGGCTGTGGCGAAAATGTTCAGCAACGACAGGATACTGAACAGCCTTACTGGCGGAAGCGTCTCAAAGTTTTACAGCGCAGTTGACACGTGCAAACTTTATGTCACAGGGCTGTTTGACAAGGAAAAGGCGCAGAAAATCAGGAAAAAGATTGACAAGCAGATTTACACAAGCCTTCTGGAAAAATTCTGCGACAAATACGACGGGATTCTGAATGACCTTGAGCCAAGGCGCGCAAATGCAGAGAAGTTTTATGAGTCGCTTAGGCAGTCCCATGACGCAGCTGACTTGAAAAGCAGGCAGTACAGCATAAACGCCAGGCGTTTTTGGCGGTTCAGGGACGATACGCTGGAAATACTAAAGTCAAAGCGAAAAGAAAGGCAGGACCTTGTTGGCCTGGATCCTTTTGACAGCAATGCAGAAAATCTCACAAACAGCATACTTGCATTGGAAAGCAAAGTGAGGGGCGCTAATGCCTATACGAGAGTTTGTCTAAGCAAGGCAGAGGCAGGCGAGATGCTCAGGCAGGGCTATGAGCAGGATGTAAGGACAGCTTCGCAGCTGGCGGATTCCTGCAACTACATCTCAGACACCCTGTTCAGATACATTGTGCAGTTCAGGACGCTTATAAAAATGCACGATGCAATTGGAGACGCAGATGATTTTGATGGGTTTTCAAAGTCAGTCAAGGATCTTGCCCATAAGACAACAGAGCTTGGAAAGCTTTACTACGACCAACTGCCAAGGGAGCGCGAGCTTCACGAGCAGACAAAGCCTTATGAGGACCTTGGCAAGGAGCTGAACATTGCTGCTCTTGAGAACGACAGGAACTCAAACCAGGATATAGCGTCAAGGATATCAAGACTGCGTGAGATTCACTCGCAAGAGCGGACAATGTGAGGCGAACGATATAAGAAATTATTTTATCTTTTCTTTTTTTATTTTTTCTAATTAATTCTAATTAGCTAAGAAAGTCCCTGAATAAGAACGTCCTTGAGCGCGCCGGTGTCATTTTCTGGCGCTGTCTCGTTTGTTGTTTCATTTGTCATTGTCTCATTAACTGTTGTTTCATTTGCAACTGTCTCGTTAGTCGGTACTGTCTCGTTTGCTACGGGGGTGCCTGTCTCATTTGTCTCGTTTGCCGCTGTTTCATTTACAATAATCTCTGTTGTTTCATTTCCAGCTGGCTCTGTTTCCTCAGCAATGCTAATATTCAAATTTTCTCCAAGGCTTTGCTTTGCAAGTTCATTGTCTTTTGCAATCTGCTCAGGAAATGCAGAAAGATTTGTTTCAGCTGCGTGCTGCCTTGCGTTCTTTAGAATTAAATAACCAGTTGCTCCTGCGGCGATGATGAGCGCTATCAAAATCAAAGCCCAGACAAAAGAGCTAAGTTTTTTTCCGTTGCCTTCGGCAGCCTTTGGCTCGCCTGTTTCTCTTTCATTACCCTCTCCACCGCCATTTCCTTTTCCATTTCCGCCGTAATCAGTTTCTTTCCTGATGTTTCCTTTTCCATTTCCTTTCGGGCTCTTTTTCTTTGGCTCCACTACTTCATCAACATCAGTAAACTCTGCTTTTTGCTTCTTAACAACATCATATTCCTTGACAACAGCATCATCAGATTCTGTGTCTTTTTCCTTTTCAGGCTCTTCTTCATCTGGGTCTTTATCTGCATTCAAATCTGCTTCTTCATCAGCATCTTTCTTGCCAGCAGCTGCTTTTTTTGCCCAGCCGTTGCTGACTGTTTTTACCTTGGAATCGCTGTTAAATTCAGAATCAAGCTCATCCATTTCTTCGTCCATATCCTCTTCCCTGTCATAAACTTCAAACTCCTGGGCATAGTCCCTGCCATTCTTGGGCTTGGCTGCCTCAGGCTTGCCAGCGCTCAGCTCTTCAGAACTCTCTTCAACATCATCCAGCTCCTCAGAAACATCCAGCGAAGTTGAAAATCTGGTCATGATTCTACTCCTGAGTCGTGTCTCATTTAAAAGGATTATTGTTCTGGAGAAATCATAATTTTATCAGGCTAATGAATACTTTTTCTCTACTTTTTTTGTCAGTCTTATTATTCCTTTTATGTAGTTTTTATAGAAGCCAGAAGGTCCGGTGTTAATACAATGCTGCAAAAAAGAAATTGCATTGTTAAAAGGCACGTCAATCATTGCTTTGGGTGGCTCGTATGTCTTGCATTTGGGATTGTAACAGGTTATTTGTTCAGCAAAACCTGGTTTGTTAGAGAGAGCGCTCTTTTTGTTGCAGCTTGGGCAAGCTACGTATTCCTTGGTTCTCTCTTCCAAAGTCTGCGTGGTTCCTTCTGTGCCTGTTTCCCCTCCCATAAGTCTAGTCCTTCAGCTCAGTCTATTTAAACATTATTGTAACGCAAAAATCATAACGCAGACGTTAAAATTATTTAAGATGCGTCATCTTGTGCCTGAAGTGCGAAATTTCGGCAAACTTGCTCCTACGAACCATTCTGCTGCCAAGCATCCACAACACAATCCCAATAATCAGGAATCCAAGAGCAAGCAGCCAGACGCTTGGAATGCTGTTTTCAATATACGCTTTCACAATCGGCGCTGTAAGCGAAGGAGCCAGACTAAGCGCAAAATTGACAGAAGTTTCCCTGCCGAACATCAAAAACAAGACAGCCAGAATGCCTGGAATTGTGGTTATCCTGCCAAGCGTCCTTATTGTGAGCGCAAGCGAGCCCTTTTGTATGAAAATCACAAGCACAGCAAAGATGATTAGCCCTGATGCTGCTGAGAAATAAGTAGGAGCTTTTGTCGTTGGAAAGATGACAAGCGGAATAAGCGCAGTCAAGCCTGCGATATAAGCCAGCTGGGCTGCAAATCTGAATACGAGCGCGAATACACTTCCAACAAATCCTCTTCTTTTTGTTGCTGCCGGGTGCATACTACTCTCCCTAAGTCAAATGTTTAAAAGCTTTTCTCGGCAAAAGAGGCGATTGCGATTATTTTTTAAACAATTTTTTTAACAATATGCCTAAAAGTGCTCCGCCAATACCTGCAATTGTAGTATACAGTATGTTGTAATTTGTTATTGTTCCAGCCACTACTATTCCAACAATAAGCGGAATCAATACATAAAAATCAGTTTTTTGTTTTGGTTTGTTCTTTATCATTTTACCTCCATTATTCCTTTTTTATTCAAGAGTTGATATTTAAAAGCTTTTCCAACAGAAAGTTTTTAACTTCACCTGCCTGAACAGCAAGAATGAAGCCAATAATCACAGTTGATTTTGATGGAGCATTGCTGAGGCACAGGCCTTTTGAGAGAGCGCACATAAACTGGTTTGACTTGTTTGCCCGCCTGTTGAAAGACAATTCAATCAAGGAAGCTGGCTATCGCGAGAATTATTTTGACAAAGTGCACGAGGTTATGGAAAGATATCTTGGCAAGGGAGTGAGCAGCGAGGCAAGGGTTGAGTTTGCAAGGGAGCTGTTTGCAATGGTGACTGTTGCTGAAGTGCAGCAGAATGATTTGGTTGCTGAATTTGCAGATTATTTGAGGAGCCTCAAAGACAGATACACACTGGCATTAATCACTTCTGCTCCTGCGTCTTCAGTTGAGCCGATTTTGCAGAAAGTTGGCTGTTCTGGCTTGTTTGACGTTGTTTACAAGAGCCCTGTTGCAAAGCATCCAAACAAAGAGCAGCTGTTCAAGGAGTTTATTGAGAAGCACGGCAAGCCAGCGTTCTACATCGGCAACGGCGACAAGGACATTCTGTTCTGCAAAAAGCTTGGAATAACTACTATTTCTGTTAGCTGGGTTTCAAAAGGAGAAATAAAGGGAGATTATGACATCAGCAAGGTAAAAGAGCTGGAGAAGATTTTGAAATAGACTTCTTAACTCCCGCAAACCTTCAGTCAGCCAGAGATTGATTGCTTTTTTACCAGCCTGCCATCTTGCAGGCAGAATCAACTACACTTTTCAAGCCTTTGTCATTTCCGAAAGTCTGGTCAAGAGTGTCCATATTCAAAGTTCCTCTTGGGAAATAACAGTCAAGATTCAAAACATCATTTATCTTTCTCTGGAAATGGCACGTATCATTCACCTGCCCTAAAATTGTTATATCAATAGTTGTTGAACTGTCTGATGCTGCCATCTTGGCAGTCACAGGCAGGCATTGAGTCATTCTGTTTACGAAACATGAAGGGTCTTTGCTGTCGCTGCAGTCAACCATCGCATTCTCATCAGCAAACTGCTGCGTGCCTTTTTCTTTTGGAGCGCATCCTGATAAAAACAAGATTGCAACTAAAGCCAGCGCAGACATCAGAAATATAAATTTGTTTTTTGCGTTTAGCATCTCAACCACCTCTTTCAGAAGCAGAGTGTCAATTATTTATAAATTTGCCTGAACAGCAGATGTTATGCTTTGTCATAAACATTCTTTCTGTGCCCAATTCTAGTTACTTCTATTTTTCTCTTTGTTTGGTCAATGTCAGCAATAATCCTGTAATCTCCAACCCTCAACTTGTAATCAGCCCTTCCTTCAAGTCTCTCAAAGAAATGAAATGGGTCTGCTTTTGCAGAGAGAATTTTGCTGAATATCCTTTCTTTCAGCTGGTTTGGCAGCTTGCTGAGCGAGGCAATCGCCGGTCCGTCAAATACAACCTCATACATCAAATGCCAAGCCTTTTTCTTGCCTCTTCTTCTGTCAGAAACCTTCCTTTTTTTATCCTTTCCCGCGCCTTCTCGATAGCTTCTATTGTTTCCCTGCTCAGCTTTGGCTGGCTCTTGCAGGAGTTGATGATAAACACCATTTTCTTTATTACCTCATCATAGCTCTCGTTCTTGTACTCCCTGAAGCTGTCGAGCTTTGTTTTTGTGTCCCCGTGCAGTTTTATTGTTGTAGCTTCCATATAGTATACCTCAGTATACTAAGGTATATTTAAATCTTTCTGTGAAAGAGTTTCTGGCATGCTCATTTTTGGTTTGATGAGTTTTAAATGCCTTTCCCGCAATTTTCCGGAAGAATTTCGGCTATTTGCTCAAACCCCGCAACCTTCAACCAGCCAGAGATTGATTGCTTAATTACCAGCCCACTATCTTGCAGGCAGAATCAACCACACTTTGCAAGCCCTTGTCGTTTCCAAAAGTCTGGCCAAGGGTATCTACATTCATAGTTCCTCTTGGGAAATAGCAGTCAAGGTCCAAAACATCGTTCATCTTTCTCTGGAAGTGGCACGTATCATTTACCTGTCCTAAAACAGTCACCTCAATGCTTATTTCGCCATCTGATGAAAGCATCTGGGCAGTTACAGGCAGGCACTGGTTCATTCTGTTTAAGAAACACGAAGGGTCTTTATTCATGTCGCACACAACCATTTCTTGCTCAGCAGCTTGAACAGCCGCAGATTCAGCCTCCTTATTCTCATTGGCAGCAGACTGCGCTCCTGCTTGTTTCTGCGAGCATCCTGCCAAGAACAATAACAGTATTGCGATTAAAGCCGCACTAAACATAAGAAATATGATTTTGTTTTTTGAGTTTATCATAACATTCACCTCTTTCACAGGCAGAGTGCTGATTATTTATAAAGATGTCGCAAACACTTTCTTCAAAAAGAATCCTTTAATCAAGTAGAAGGATGCCCAACCAATGGACTGATGCAGTTGAAAAACTAATTAAGAAAAGAGAATAGATAGGTATTTGGTTCTTCAAGTATCAGCGGTTCCAGGTGCAATCGCAGTTTTTCAAGTGCAAGTCTACCGGTGACGAATAACCCGGTTGATCATCCGATAGGATGGTGTCACTTGGGCAGTCGCATGATTCGTCCACAAGTACATGAACTGTCCCAGTTTGTAATTTTGTCCCCTCATATGATTGTACTGCTCCGCAACACTCGCCCGTGTCGCATGATGTGGCTGGGCAAGTTTGAGCTGGCTGTGTGTGCGTTGCATCAATTTTTCCAAATCCAGAGCTAGAATTATCACCAGAGTCAGAAGTACTTAAAAAAGGAATGTTAACAATTCCCGCAAGATGAAGCCCGAACAATAGTATTGCTGCAAAAACTAGCGCTAAAATCCATTGTCCAAAAGTTAATTTTGGCCTTGGTTTTATTGCAGGATTTTCTTTTGCCATTTTCTCTCTTTTTTATACTATTCGGTTTATTTTGTAGTTTAAATTTAAAATGTTTTCATTTAAAAAATTTATTTATCTCTTACAACAGTGACTGTTCCACTGTAAGTAATTGTGTTAGTATACCCCTCTCCGGCGCCGTTGTATGGGTCCATTCTGAAAGTTCTGCCAAAGGAAACAGTTTCGCCATCTTTGAAATAATAGGTGGGATACCACTCTGACGCAAGTTTGTCTGTATTTCCATAGGTTATGGAGAATATGTCATAGATTACATTCTTTGTAAGACCGGTTACACCGTTTGCCGCCTCACACCCGGTGGGTACAATTGCACCGACATTGGAGGAGCTGAAGGATAAAGTCACCCCATTCTCAATGCCCTTGCTCCCACCCAGAGTTGGTGTAGGAGCAGTAGAAAATACTCCGCTAAAGGAAGCACTCCATGGAAAAGTAGATTCCCAAGGAGGAATGTAAGTTCCAGTAGTAGCACATGAGTAATCATATGTTCCGCTCACAGGAACTTCCCATGACTGTGACCATTCATCTGCTCCCACGTGATAATCAGAGAAGTTTATTGTAGTTGAAAGGTGTTCAGTTGCTCCTGTTGCTCCTGCATTAGTTGCACGTGGATAGCCAGTTACCTCGTCTGCTGTAAAGGTTATGGAACCGTGATACACACCGTTTCTGGAAGAAAATCTTTGCGCGTCATCATTCGAAGCGCTTGGAGAAGCATCATTCGAAGTGCCCGAAGAAGAACTCGTTCTTCCGCATCCAGCAATTCCACTAAGCAGGAATACAGAAATAAATAATAAACTTATAATTGCTCCTCTTTTCATAACTAAAATCAGGCGTTTTGTTTTATAAACCTTTCTGTCTAATTCTTCAGCCGCCGTTGCGCATATTCAATTTATCTTTCTTTTCAACTCAGCAGCGTCCTTTCTGACTGCCGCATCCTTTCTGACTTCAACCAAGTCAAAGAATTTTATGTATCTTACAATAGGAAGAAGCATCAAAAGGAAAATCAGGCTTATTGTGAAGAATGTGAATCTGTCAATTTTGAACGAATAGATGCTGAAAATGTGCATCAGCATAAGAACCAGCAGCAGCGCCAGCAAGCCGCCATACACTACAAATCCCCATTGCTCAGTTTTTCGCATGCGAAAAAGAGTCCGGAATTTTCTTTATATGCCTTTCCGCTAAAAATCCGGAAGATTTCCGGCAGTTAAATGCCGTAATTCTTTCGAGAAATTCTGAATAATGCATATAAACAATAATTGCAAATACAAATAAATGTTCAAAGGCAAGCCGGTTAGAGTTGTGATGACCGATAACGCGAAAGAGGCATTTGAGTTCTTGAAAGATGTTGTTTTGGAAGAGTTGAGAAAAGGGGTGACAAAGAGTGACAATCAGATTCTTTTGAGAGCGATAAACCAGAAAATCGAATTATTGCGAAATAATCCTGAGCACGGAACGCACATACAACGAGACAGAATCCCCTATGAGTATTTGATGTCGTATAATGCGAATAGTTTGTGGAAAATTAACTTATCAGGAGCTTGGCGGATGATCTACACAATACGGGGTAATGAAATCGAGATTCTGGCATTGATTATTGACCTTTTGAGCCACAGGACTTATGAGAAGAAATTTGGCTACAAAAAGAGCTAAGCGAGCGCGACGGCTTTATTTCAATTCCTCTTTCAATCGCTCTCTGCAGTTTCAGGCTCGGGTTGTAAATCCAGCAGATTCCTTTCCTGCCGTCAAGAATCTTTCCGCTGTCTTCCAGATATTTGAGTATGACATTGAGCGTCTGGTGCATCACTTTGGTTGGCAGCTTCTTTTTCAGCTGCTCCCTGTTCAT